>Ga0209534_10000089_pt1 | contig 105426 bp, 104 predicted proteins | sample COG_07_FD_184751 | JGI IMG/M metagenome (GOLD analysis project Ga0209534, IMG submission 184751) | Pelagic Microbial community sample from North Sea - COGITO 998_met_07 (SPAdes) (version 2) | ecosystem: Environmental > Aquatic > Marine > Neritic zone/Coastal water | place: Helgoland, sampling...
GAACGGCCTCTTTAAGCACATTCATCCCTAGCAATCCGAACGGCCTCTTTAAGCACATTCATCCCTAGCAATCCGAACGGTCTCTTTAAACACATTCATCCCTAGCAATCCGAACGGTCTCTTTAAACACATTCATCCCTAGCAATCCGAACGGCCTCTTTAAGCACATTCATCCCTAGCAATCATGTTTACAAAATAATATATAGTCGACACCAAAGCAGTATGTACCAACTAAAACTGCCCAACTAAAACTGCCCAACTAAAACTGCCCAATTAAAAGTGACCAACTAAAATTGAATTTGTCATTTGCTTTTAATCTCAGGATAACCAAAATGACAACAACTCACGAACAAGATATGATAGGAAATGCAATCGCTTTTCTTGCCACTCGACCGGACTTGGAAGTCTTTGTCAGGGATTTTAATGATGAAAATACGGGCTTTTCGTTTTCCTCCGACCCCCGACTAGACGACATCGCCAACGCTCTCATTTCAGATGGACATTCAGGAGCCAGTTTCGCACTCGTCCTGCGCGAGTGCCAGCGACGATTGGTGGAGACACAGCATTATAATAGCAATACATATGTGCTTCCAGAGAATCATAAGAACACGTATGCCACCACAGAAGACAACCATCAGAAGACCTATGTCTCCACTGAGGACAACAACAAGAACATCAACACCTACGTCGCAACCGAGGACAACAACACCTACGTCGCAACCGAGGACAACAACACCTACCTCGCAACCGAGGACAACAACACCTACCTCGAATACCAAGACGCGAATGATTACGCTACACTTATGGACGACGTCAACTCACCGCCACACCTTACACGACAACCCTCACACGCAATACTTTAGACCACAAACAAAAATTAAGAACACAAACAAAAAGTAAGAACACATACCACAATACATAATATCGAACCTTTACTCGATTTTATATATTTTATATCTTTTTTACTACACTACATCATACTCCAAGGAAAACTGTTTCGCACTTGGCTACGCGACACATACGAATCACCGCACGCATCACCCACTCTTTGCACGCTTAGACTTTTGTACAACGACACCGAAGACACTCCGCTACGCATATAACCATGGCTAGGCGCCAAACCAGCCTTCTTTACTCCTCCGCAATTTGCTTGATTTGTCAAACGACTGCTTCCTATTCCACGAACTAAAACCATTATATACTTACACTCACACTTTTTTTTTACACCAATCGATTTCATCCTTTAATATATTATACTTTCCGATGCACTGATGATTTTCATCATCCATAGAGTATATATATTTGTCTTGGCACATATAATACTCATTGCCTTCGTATTCAATATGTTCCACCATTTTTATCTCTTCAAGCTCATCGTCTAAGGTTTTAGACAGGCTATTTAGTTCTTCGTTCGAAACATCAATCAATGCTTGGTGTGGGGTTTGTTTTGCGTCATTTTTATTTTTCTTATTATTTTCTCTTTCTACCTTTTTAGCTTCCTTGACTGCTGCCTGCTCAGTTTTCTTAGCTTCCTTAGCTGCTATCTGTTCAGCTTTCTTAGCTTCCTTAGCTGCTGTCTGTTCAGCTTTCTTAGCTTCCTTAGCTGCTATCTGTTCAGCTTTCTTAGCTTCCTTAGCTGCTGTCTGTTCAGCTTTCTTAGCTTCCTTAGCTGCTGTCTGTTCAGCTTTCTTAGCTTCCTTAGCTGCTGTCTGTTCAGCTTTCTTAGCTTCCTTAGCTGCTTCCTGGTCAGCTTTCTTAGCTTCCTTAGCTGCTGCCTGCTCAGCTTTCTTAGCTTCCTTGACTGCTGCCTGCTCAGCTTTCTTAGCTTCCTTGACTGCTTCCTGCTCAGCTTTCTTAGCTTCCTTGACTGCTTCCTGCTCAGCTTTCTTAGCTTCCTTAGCTGCTTCCTGCTCAGCTTTCTTAGCTTCCTTGAGGGTGAGTTTATCGGTATTGTGTGTCACCACTTCCAGTTGAACCGGAATAATAGACCCCTTGTCTAGTACTGACTGCGACTGCTTAACATTATCAGTTAGGTCTATTTCGTGATTATAAATATTGTCAGACCTTTCGCATAAGGTCGCATTCATATTATTAATTATTTCAAGAGACGTCATTGTTATTGTGTGATATTTGATATACTAAATTTAAAATTACGTTTTTATTTCAATTTTTTTTGATAATCCCATTTCCCTGTTCTGGTTGTAAAACATTTATCATCATCAATACCCTTGACAATATTCACAAAAGAGAATGATTTTCCCTTCACAAAGTGAACATTGTAAACTCGTGTAAAAAGTCCCATCATAGAGAGCATAATTGTAAGTATAAATATAATATTTCTCAGGCTAGTCACGTTACGAATCTGTACAATTATATTATTATTTTGACTTATAAATGCATCGCCCTTTTTCACTTCATAATTATACGTTTTTGCATCACTATCGAGAGCTTTGTGTAAATCATTTAAATGTTCTTGTATGATATACAATACGATAAGAAGAATTATTACTGGAATAGTAAAATATAATGATGTCTGCATAATGACAATATACCAGAAATACAAAAATAACGAAAGAGTAATACGATTCGCTATGGTATAGTTTTCTTGTAAAAACCCAACAAACAACAGTACAATAAAGTAACATATAGAATGTTTTGCAATCATTGAATCGCGGAACAGAATACGTATAGAACAACTCAATGTGTCGCCCACATAGTTACCTGCAACTATCAATATAAATATTGCCAATTGGGAGATGTTTTTTGCACCTATTTCGATTATACTTTCAAACATTGTAAGTAATAATAGTTGGTATTGTTATAAATATAGAAAAAAAAGTAAAATATACTTTGTAACTGGATACACAATACCGCGAACCAGATATAGTTGACATATACAAATAATTAAAACGTTATAATCAATACTTATCACTTGAGAACGCGTATTGTTTCAAACGTTCGGTTTTTACAAAACTCTAAAAATGCAACTGGGTCATACCAATATGTGCCTACCATTGCGTCAATATCATTTATATTAAATGTTTCATCACCTTGTATAAAATCTATATTGAATATCGCAATAGACGGAATCGTTGTCGCGCCGATACGTCGGTTATGTTCTTTCGTAAAAACAGACACCTGGCGTTTAGTTAGGTTACAATGATTACACAGACACTGAAAATCATCAAATGTTTGCGTATTCGCGTTTAAAACGCGCGGGTCATTATATAAGTCATTTTTATGGTCAGTTACCAGGTCAGATTTACTGCCACAAACTACACAACCGGTTGCTTTATGAAATGCGTGTATGTCTGACCGTATGGGACGACTTGCTCCATACAGAACACTGTCACTAAATCCGACCGTCCGCAGTGCTTGTATAGCGCGCTTACCCTCCTTTTCCCAAATATAACGATTATCTGAAAAGTAAATACCGTGCCGAGCAGCACCATTGTTACCCCAATTTAAACACTTAACTTGACTAATCTCATCTTTCGAAACCCATATCGAATTACCGCTTATATCAGGTTTGAAAAGTTCATCAACTGCTAGTTGTTTCCGCGTGAGTTTTGCTTTAGGAAGGGTATTATAGGCAATATTAACATTATCTATAATATTCGTTTTCAGAACGACTTTATCAACAATATCAGATACAAACGTTCTTATGTCAAACCTTGTAAGGTGCATAATGTCTTATTTTGTATATCTATATTTACAATTATACAAAATCATGATTATATGGAAAATTAATATCGCGTCAGTAAATTATTTGAAAAAAATAAGTGAAAAATAAACAATACGATATAATGTTCCCACGGTATTTCGAGCATAGTGAAAAGGTGCTCTTGAGTTTTATTTAATTATATTTTTTACTATTTGTTGAATAAGAGGCGGAGGTACTGCGTTTCCAATTTGAACCACTTGATTTTTCCAATTACCCTTTACGATGTAGTCTGATGGAAATCCTTGAATTTGTTTCAATTCATCTGGTAATATACACCGCAAATAACACCCCGAGTTATTTTTCAATGGCACAAAGAAACGCGGTTGATGATCATAACTACAAATAATAGTTTTCGCTGGATTACGTATATCAACGATCTCTGCGTGAATTGGACTATCGCGTTTACCAAATGAAAACAAATTATCGTGCGTTTTGTCATTATATGTACGAAGTGTCTCGTCGGCATTATATAGTCGTGACAAATATGGATGCGGGTCATTGACCGATGTATATTCATTTATGTCGTCCATATTTGTAAGAATACATTCGGGTGGAATTCCGTGAAGTAAGGTTTCTTCAATCTTAATGGTATTCTTCATATCATACCGAATAATATTTTCAAGATTGGGAACACCTGGAATTTCTTCCGGGAATGCTGGTTTCCATCCATATGGATTATCTGGCTTTACCCCAATCAGAAGAAGTCGTTCGCGCTTTTGCGGAACACCATATTTATCAGCCTTCATTACTTTATGAATCATTTCATAACCAAGCTTTTTAAACTCACCCACAATAACATCAACATAAGGTTCACCCGTGGATGTTTTGCGTGAAAGAAGACCCTTGACGTTTTCACCAATAATCATTGATGGTTCAGTAAGGCGAGCAACACGTAGAAATTCTCTGAAAAGTGTATTACGTGGGTCGTTATCCATTTTTTTACCAGCTTGACTAAATCCCTGACAAGGAAAGCCGGCAAATACGATATCTACATTTCCCTTATATTTACAAAATGTATCATCAGTGACTTTTGTAATATCATTCACATTGTTTTCATGAATTCGTTCACAATTGGGAAAATTCGCTTCGTGTGATTCGCAAAAGGTATTGTTTAATTCATTGAATGCAATAACATTACATCCAGCATCTTTCAATCCAAGCGAATCACCTCCCAGTCCAGAAAATAAACTAATCGCCTTGGGTGAGTATCTCTTTTTGCTAGTCATCTTGATTGGTTCCTGAGACTGGACTTTTAACTTCTTCACAGGCATTCTTTTGATATTGTATATTATCTACATATACGTTTAATTCAATTTTATAGAATATAAAAAACATCGGAATTATACCACTTGGTGATTCAAGTGAACACTTTTATATTCTTACCTAACATCGAATCGTATATTGGTAAACCCACAACCCTTACCCCATCGTAGGATTCCTGTAAAACCTTCATTTTCATCGTCTAATAAATCAATAAAGATGTCCTTTTCGCGTCGAATGTTAAGAATAGTGATGTTAGGCGATGATACTGATTCCCTCCAAGCAAATTCAAATCCGTCTGTATCTATATCACCCTTCGTTTGTAGAAAACAGTCCTTTTGTGACAAAACCTCATTCAATTTATCCTTGATTTGCTGAATGAATGTGCTGGCTTCGCTCTCGGTAAGGGTGAAATTCGACAAAGTACTTCTTAAATCTGGTGTGTTGTTCACGCCAGTGAATGAAGATTTCCCGCCCCATAATTCACGACACCGCGACTTAATCTTTATAACAAACGGGGTTTTTGGGTCTCCACAGCGAAATGCATCTTTTTCCCATTCATCATACGCTGGGATATCTGGTATTTCGGAGCATTCTAAAATTTTCCCCCAGTCGACTTGCGTAATCACCTCATCATACCACTTTCTAGCCATTTTTTCTCCTACTACAAATTGACTTCCGACACCATTTAGAACTTGAACACTATCTTTCCACGGTACCGCATTGACATTGATCGGCTTTTCGCTATGTTTTTCTTCAACGCGTTGAAACGAACCATCGGTATGGCGTATGAGTAAATCATAATGGTCTTTATTTGTTCCAGCTGCCTCTATGATAGTAATTTGTTTATTGAACTTGGTTTCGTATGCTTTAGTTATTTCTTGCCCATTTATATTATTTTTGTCCATCATGTAGTTAACAATTTTTCCAATGCGGATTGATTCATTTGCACGTGCTATGTGTCGTCCATCAATGGGCGTATTTATAATATGCTTCAAACACAGTTTGTAAAGCCTTCGTTGACGTTTTTCGACAAGCGTAATGAGTTCTCTTTCGTGCTTCTTGGCAAGATTTATGAAATCATTTTTGTGCCTTATGGCAATCTGTTCATCTTCTGTTTTGTGTTTTTTTTTAAGATTGGCCATATCATTTTTGTGAATGGTGCGCGCGTGTACCTTCTTCTGTGACCATACACCAGTTGTTCGCATCTTAGACACGTCATTTAATGAGGCATTGGTGCTGGTGGATATGTTTTCCATTTCAATATTGTAAATTCTTTGTATATGCGTATAATCTGTATGTAAGGTACAAAATCAATTTTGATATTTATGGACACACGTACAGCACCCTTCATCATCTATGGTTCTACAGAAAATCAGTAAGATACATATTAATATTAAAAAATTGACAATACGCACGTGCGATATATATAGGTATATAAACTATATAAACACTGTTACCATATAACAGTATGACTCATTCTATACAAATAAAAAATACAGACGCACTATCACTGCTTGATACATTTGACAACAATACAGTTGACTTAATCCTAACAGACCCACCATACATTATTTCAAAAGATAGTGGTATGAATAAACATTACGACCAGGTCAAAGAAAATGAGGAAAAAGGTGGAGGTAATATGAAATCGGATACAGATTGGATTGAATTTAAGAAGAACTTAAAAAAACCACAAGATGAATTAGATGCTGACAAGGGCAAGGGATGGTCAAAAGAAAATTATTTGCAGTATGGTTCTATACTGGGAAAAAAATACGCGACTCAAACCTATTATGGTAAGTGGGATGAAGAATTTACACTCGAACAACTCGATAATATTGTCGAGCAATATTATAAAAAACTCAGGAAGGGGGGGACAGTTATAATTTGGTTTGATTTCTGGAAAATCACACCCTTGTGTGATATACTTCAAAAACACAAATTTAAACAACTTAGAATTATTGAATGGGTCAAAACAAACCCTCAGCCTATTAACAGTAGTGTTAATTATTTGTCTAATGCTAGGGAAATAGCTATTCTTGCAGTCAAGGGAGGTAAACCTACATTTAATTCAAAGTATGACAAGGGTATTTACGAGTATCCAATGGCTGCTGGAAAGTATAAAGTACATCCGACACAGAAAAATGTTAATTTATTCAAAGAGTTGATTAAAAAGCATAGTAATGAAAATGACATAGTTGTGGATACATTTTTAGGTGGCGGAACCACTGCCTTAGCGTGTCTTGAAAGTAACCGAAACTTTGTCGGGTGCGAAATTGACCCATTATACTTTGATAAAATTAAACACTATTCAAATATACATTAGTCGTAAAAAACATATGAAGTAACAATTATTATTTGATAACTATGGAACAGTTATCAACGGTAGTTCGGTATTACCTTTAAGCACAGCCTCCGGGTCGTATTTAACTCCATCTTTATCCTCGTATACGATTATGCCATCTTCATCTTTTGTAAAAACGGTCATTTTAGATGGACCGTGTGGTTCATTATCATCCTCAAGAGGTGAATTAATTGTTCCGTGTGGATGACCCTTTTGATGAGTTCCACAGAACAAGATACCATCTCGTCTTCTTCTTGTACATTGTTCGCCATTTCCTCTATTAGCACAGCATCTAGCCTCTTGTGATATTTGATTTTTATTTCTTTTACGCTTGTTGAAATCATCTGGTAATAAATGTAATGGGTGATAATTATCAATAAGTTCGCAAATTGCCTCAGTACTACAATCTTTTTTTTGTAATTCACATTTAATTAAATCCGCAAACTTATGTATGTGTGATGCTATCTTCTTCTCAATTCGTGACTGCATATTGTAAGTTTTATTTGATACATACAATTATAGTATGTATCAAAATCAATTTTTTATTTGTCTTGTTTAAGTAGTATGGATTCTTTTATTACTTCTTCTCTGTTTGTATGAATAAAATTATTCAACGTATCCACCTTTTCGCGGTCTCCCTGGAAGTACTTGTCCAATGTTTCCATTAAAAACTTTTTACCGATAGTTTTCTTAACCTTGTTTCTTTTGTACATTATAGACCCATTGTTAATATCAAAACAATCTATTGAATTTTCACGCATTGTACTCATCAGGGCGACAGAGGCGGTCTTCTGCTGTTCCTTTAACTGTTTTATTCTAGTTTGTAATTGTTTTATTTCAGAATCAAATCCAACGTATGATTTTATAGCAGATTTTAATTCTTCTTTGGCACTCATATAATATATATCATAGGTTTATTTTTTTAACTCGTTTTATGACGTAAACACTTTCCATTCAGCTTTGCTTGTGACTGACATAGTTGTCCCTTTTTTACACCTGTCTTGATGATGGCACTACACGTAACTATTTCACACGAATTTAGTTCCTTATTAATATGGTAAGTACAGCGAGTTTCAAAACATTTCTTCATACATTGTTTACCCTTGTTTTTACCAGTTTTTATAAAAACGCAACATTTATTGTTCAATAATGCAAATTTACTTGGAGCATTTACACCTTGAATATAGGGTGTTGGTATATCATTATCAGATATATTTACATATGGCAGTAAGTGATTTTCGACTGTTCTACAGTATGGGCACATCATTTGAGATTTGTTTAACTTTATATTACCATTTACGGTTGTACCTTTTCCCTTTTGACATGTAACTTCATTAAACATACTATTATAATTGAAACGATGTCCACAATGTAACTTTATAATTGGATGCACAAGTAATTCACCAGTAATCAAACACGTATTATCCTGCTTTACTAGTGTGTCATCTTGATTAGCAGCTAGCAAGTCATAAAATGATTCTTTTGATACCATATAATAATATATTATAGTTTTAAGTTTTATTATATTTTCATAGATATAATATAATGAATTGGGGACCAGCGACTTGGGAGTTTATTCATACGTTTATAGAAGTACTAAAAGAAGATACCTTTATTCAAAATAGAAAGTCCATAATCGAATTTATAATATCAGTGTTGACACACCTCCCTTGCCCAATGTGTAGTGACCACGCGAAAAAGTATCTTTATCATAAAAACCATCTAGTCAATCGTTTAAAAACAAAACAAGACCTTAAATTATATATATTTAATTTTCACAATAATGTTAATGACCGTACTAAAAAAACAATTCACAACGTAAATATTCTATCTACATATAGAAATAAACATATCGTTGAAACTTATCAACTATATACTAAATCATGGCTAGAAGCTCAAAATTCGTCTGTCATGCTAATGTCATCTTCATCGTTTGTTCGAAGAAATTTTGTTCAAGGGACATCTCAATGGTTGAAAGAACATAAACACCTATTTACCGTATAATTTGTTTTATTAATTCACCATCCTTATACACGGATATTTTCTTCTTTTCTTGTACATCATCATCTGCGAAATACATGTAATTATCTAATTTTAAAAAGTACATTATAATAGTTGTTAGAACACCAAATGTAATACCTACAACCGAACCTATCAGTGCTTGTAAAGGCGAAACACATTTCCTTGAGAAAACAAAGTACAAATCAGAAATATAAAACACCAATAATAATACCAAAACCCCAATCTGAATGTTTGAATATAGTATCATTGTTAGTAGAAAATATGCGATTGTGAAACCCATAAATACATTAGATATATGTGTACTACGACTAAACATTTCACTTGCGGTACTCATATTATAAATATTACATACATTGTCTACACCATCTACTATGGTTGTTGCAAACAATTGTTTAAAAACGTACTCATTCAGAAGGATGGGAATTAGTGACATAGCCAGAAATACAACGCCTTTCATGTCAGCTTTGAAAATCGACATCATAATTATAAATGATGCAAACAATGGCAGTGCCAATTTTCCAACTAAGTCAGGTAATTGTTTAATCCTTTCAACAATTGTAGTCATTATTATATGACTATACAAAAAAGTTAACTTTTGTTAATATTATAATGATGATGTAGAATCGACTTCATTGTGAATATAAACATTTGGTTTCGTAAATGCTAACCAATAAAAGTCCCAAATAAATAAAATAATTGAAAACATCATAATAAATTTATCATTATAATCATACCCCTTCATAAAAAGTATAGGTGCTATTATCAAAACAGCAATAACACGTCCAGGTTGGTCGTTACAAAAATCAAACACGCCCATATTAATATGTGTATAAAATTTATACACATATTAATCTATTTATCTTGATAATATTTGTATCATATTTATTTATCAAATTTATTTATCAAATTTATTATTACTCTTCAATTGCGTATTTTAATGCTTCTTCAATTGACGAGATTGGATGAAATGTTATTCCATCAATCACATTCTTATTTTCAAGTTCATTTATAAAATTATCAAAGTCTTCTTTGTTTTCACTAGGGAAAAGAAAAGTTTTCACTCCTGCTTCAATGCCCCCAAGTATCTTCAAATCAAGTCCACCAATTGCAGTAACACAACCTTGTAGATTAATTTCTCCTGTAATCGCCAAATTATTGCGGATTTTTTTCCGTGTGAGGAGACTGTACATAACAACAGTGATTGCTGTACCCGCAGATGGACCATCCTTTGGCACAGCACCCTCAGGACAATGAATATGAACGCCTTGGGTCTTACAACCGTCCATTTCTTTCAACAGTCGTTCTCTGTCCTTGTCTTCTATCCTTTCCCAAGTAAGTGTTTTCGCAACATTCATACTTTCTTTCATAACATCGCCTTGCATTCCAGTGAGTTTGAGCTCAAATAATTTGTCGGATAACATATACTTCGCTTCGATTTGTATAATACCGCCTTTTCCCATCGCATTTGCCCACAGCCCATTAATAATACCGACCGCATTGCTTGTGTGAATAAGTTTAGGTCTAGCCTTATACCTCTGCTTCAAGTATTTTTCTGATATCATTTCCTTTGTCACAATAATTGGGAGCTGTGTAAGATGGGGGTCACGAAGTAACTCAATGTTAATTTCACCTACAATTTCAAAGAGTATTTCTTTGAGTTTACGCACACCAGCTTCGGATGTATATGTAGAAATTAAATATACTAATACCTCATCCGTGAATGTAATATTTCCTACCTGTCCCATTTTCGCAAGAATCTCAGGGAGCATATGTTTATTGCATATAATCAGCTTTTCGTCAATAGTAATGTGTTTGAACTTGATACGATGAATACGGTCGAGTAGAATGCGGTCCATCAATTCGACATCATTATATGAAAAAATAAACAACACTTTGGATAAATCCAAATCAATCCCACTAAAATATTTATCTTGAAATGCATCATTTTGAGTTGGGTCGACCAGATGCGTTAGAATACCAATAATCTCACGCCCAGTTTCAGTGCGACTAACCTTATCAACCTCATCAATGAAAATTATAGGATTCATACACTTTGTTTCCATCAAAACATCAACAATTTTTCCCCACATTGATCCTACATATGTATAGTTGTGTCCATCCAATGTCGCGCCATTACTTGAACCACCAATTGCAATAAAAGTGAATGGGCGTGGAACCCCATTTTCGTCTTTAAGACAATGCGAAATACCTCGTTTAGCCATACTTGTTTTCCCAACGCCAGGAGGTCCTTCAAATCCAAAACAATATCCAGACATTTTACCGTTTATCCATTGTCCAACAATCCGTTCTATTTGAAATTTAGCCTCTTTATGTCCATATACAGCATCATCTAACGATTTGCGTACATCTGTGAAATAACTACTTACCTCATTCGATGACTTAACAATATCCTGTATAAATGGAATTTCATAATCTGTTTTATATTTTGAGAGTTGTTTTTCAACAATATCATCAATCATACCCTTGTGTTTTTCATTTAATTCGATGACGTTTATTAACACATCTGATAATTCTTTTGAACTATATGTATCAGCATAATACGGAATATGTAAACTACCACCTACATCTGAATTCAAAATACCAATGTCTGACAGTATTTCAAGAAGAATACTTTTGTTCGTGAGACACATAACTCTATCGTGTAATTCTTTAACCATTGCTTGCTTTGTTTGGAGTTCAATATATTTATCTCGATATATCTTGGAATGAACCATAATCTCAGTAGGATTATACTCGTCCTTTATCGGTATTTCATAAATAGACTTATCGTAAATATCAGATTTCAAAAATTTATCAAAGTTCGCAATATTGTGTCCCATAACATTAAAGATTGGTTCTGTCCTAAAAATTCCAAATGGAATCTTTAGCAATCCATCTAAATACTGACGTGCTTTTGACCCAGAATCCTCGGTTTTCGATTTGAGTTCCTTCACTTTAACCATCGCCTTTTCCTTTACATTTTCGTTTGTTTTCAGTAAACAAATGCGTTGTTCAAGAGGTAAATTATTATGAATATCACCATTGCTTAGTTTAAGAGTATACTCAATGGTTTCTTTCATTGCGTTTCTAAACGTTTGCTTAAGTTTTGTTGGAAGACTATCGTACATATTCTGTTGGTCTTTTGAATCAATCGACGTTTTGTCATCAAGTGACAGGAGGTCGTATAATAAATAAGACAAAAATTGTAGTTCGAAATCATCACTAAATATTAACATTTGAAAAATGTATTGCCGCTGTTCAAATAAATCTCCTGTCATAAATTCACGTGTTAATTTTGCAACTGGCTTTTGTTTAATATCTTTAACATTACTTTTGTACCCAATAAATATTTCATATATTTCATTACTCGAATAAATAAGCAATTCCTTCAACGATAAACATTCCATGAACAATTTAAAGCTGGGTGTATGGAATGCATCTTGTGTGGGTACATTATCATATATGTCATCCTTTTTAATAAGAACTTCACTAGATAATAAATAATTCACAGGTATTTTTGACATATATCCGTGAACAATAATACACTCACCTTTTTCTTCATTCTGAAAAACAACCTTGATACCGTTTAATTTTAAGTTAAACGTTTCCCTCTTAAATTTTGTCATATCGAATATATCAAGCGTTTTACTTGTGTCTGCTATGTTTATATCTTCGAGAATACCGCCTTTTCCAATAGAACCTTTCTTTGTACGTGAAACTTTCACGTGGTCGTGGGAAATTACTTTATAACCTAATGGTTTGATGAATCGAGAAATACAGTCCCTATAATGCGCGTTATTATTAATTTTAGTTAAATATGGTGTTCCAAGACAAACATGTAAAAGGTCATCAAGTGTAGATGACCCATAACATTTCATAAATACCGATAGACTTACGTTAATCTCTTGTAGTTTAACTAACAATTCGTCAATATCAACACCCAATACCACCATATTGAAGACTTCGTTAATACTCACAGCTAATGCGTCAAGGTCCTCGTGTGCAAGCATACAGTCTTGTCGTGATATATAATCATTAATGGATTGTTCTTCCAGCATTATACACAAACGTGTAAGAATCTCTTGATATGTCTTAACATTTGCATATATTTTCACGTACTCGCCACCGCTCCTTTTTAAACAACTCATTGAATCATCCATATATATCCAAAACATATAATTATTTTAACGATATTACATATAGTATATTTTCAAACATATTAAAACGCTTACCATATATGTATTAATGGGTATACCTAGTTACTTTTCTCACATCATAAAACAACATAGAAAAATTATTAAAAAACATACATCGGAAAGTATTGACAACTTGTATCTAGACAGTAATTCAATCATATACGATGCTGTCCACGCCATTTCGTATTCAGGAAATATAGATGAATATGAGAGTGATGTTTTAAATACAGTGTGTAGCACGATAACTTCGTATGTGAAACACCTTTCTCCACGACGTATTATTATCGCATTTGACGGTGTTGCGCCTGTTGCAAAACTAAAACAGCAACGCGAACGTCGATATAAAACATCACTCATGAAAAATATCCCCACGAACAATAATGACACGTCGGGTAATACATCGTGGGATACTACTGCAATCACTCCTGGTACCCCATTTATGAACAAGTTGAATATTCGGATGAAAGTATTTTGTGATACGTTACCTAAATTATTAAAGAATGTTGACGAAGTTATTTATTCGAGTTGGTCAGAACCAGGTGAAGGCGAGCATAAGATTTTTGATTATATCCGTAATAACGACCATATGCACGAGATTACGTATATATACGGCCTAGACGCAGACCTAATCATGCTGTGTTTGTGTCATCTACACCAATGTCCTAATATATTTCTATATCGTGAAACACCAGAGTTCATAAAAAGTATTGATCAAACATTGGAGCCAAACGAGACATATGTTCTTGACATCAATGGCTTATCGCATCAGATTGTAGACATGTTGTGTACGGGTGTAGTTGTCGATAAAGGTGTTATTAGTGATAATAATGATAATAATGATAATAATGATAATAGTATGGTTCGCAATAAGATGATAGACTATATTTTTCTATGTTTTTTTCTGGGAAATGATTTCCTGCCTCACTTTCCAGCACTCAATATCAGAGATGATGGTATATATATATTGCTTGACACATATAAGGCAGTCCTTCCAAATAACGAAACCATTGTTAATAGTGGTAAGATTAATTGGAAGAGTGTTAAGAAAATACTCACTATTATTGCAGCTCGCGAAGAGGAACTTTTTATCAAAGATTACAAAACCCGCAATAAACTTGAAAAAATAATGAAATACCGACAGGCTGGTTGTGACAGCAGTATTGACGAGCAACTACTACATACGCCTGTGATCCACCGAAATGTTGAACATTATATTAATCCAGAATGTGAAGGCTGGGAAAGCCGTTATTATGACAAATGTTTACATGTCCGCAAAGAACCGATTCGTACAAAACAAATATGTCACAATTATTTGGAAGGTCTCGAATGGACGCTTGCCTATTATACTGACGAGTGTAAATCGTGGGAATGGAAATATAATTATTGCTACCCTCCTCTTATTAAAGACCTCATTAACTATGTACCATATTTCGAAACAGAATTTATAACGAAAACAGACGTAGAACCCATTCATCATCAAGTACAGTTGGCTTATGTTCTACCCCCTACAAAATACTACTACCTGAGTAAATACAATCAACATATTATGAACAATGGTCCATCTTTATTCAGTAACGAATTGAATATTCAATGGATGTATTGTCGCTATTTTTGGGAATCCCATATAGATTTTCCGGAAGTAGATATCAACCATTTGAAAAAAATTCTCAATATCAACACGATTACTTGAATTCGTCTTCACTTTTTACGTATACTTCTCGCGCAACATTTTTAATGATTTTATCTATATTGCGTGTCTGTTCCTTTTCATCTTGTCCACCAATACATTCCGCGACAATTTGTAGGTATTCACTGTTTTTGTGATGGTTACTATTTGTATATTCTGGATTTTCTTGTTCCCACGATTTTAGCTGTAGAAAATTGTTATGTTTTACTTGTTGTACTGCGTGTTTAACACTGTCATTGTTATTACTATCGTGCTTGCCCCACTGATCATTGTCGCGTACATAAAGTATATCATTTTTTATATCGCCACATTGAATAGGTCTTTTGTTCACTTCTAGTTGTCTTAATCCATTTACAAATATGCTTGTTATTGCATCTACAAATCCATTAGACCTTGTATTTTCCAAATCTTCAACTTGTAACTGAAGCGAGTTGACAAAATCCATTATATTGATTGCATCAGTACAATATTCATTCAATATAAAGTTCATATTAATTTCATTATTTGTCGTATTGTTAATCGTATTATTATTTCCAACCTTTGGAATCAACTCCTGAATCGTTTTCTGGAGTTCCTTGTTTTGATTTATCACCTCAATACATAAGTTTTTATAATTTATATCGTCGCTGTTAGACTCCACCGTGTGTTCAGGTTTTGTGTGATTTACATAGGTAAGACCACATCTTTGACGATGCTTCCAAAACCCTGACTTAGAAAAGTAACGTTTTGTACAAAATTCACATATAAATGTAGTCACATCAATATCTTCATTTTTACCCGTTTTTTTCGGGGTTTTTTTGGTGTTTTTTGAGCCTGTTTTTTGCTTAGTACTTTTTGGGTTTCCATGGGTTTCCATTTGATGTTTACGTGTGGTTTTATGCTTGTTGAAATTTGATTTACAAGACGTTGTATAGTCACACAATTTACAAAAGTAGGTGTTGCTTAGTACTTTTTGTACTATTTCGGTTTCCATTTCTATACATTATGGAAACACAAAAAGTACTAAGCTGGGACGCAAAAGGTCTGTTTTGTGTAAAAATGGAAAAAAATACGGATTTTTGATTGGTGTCAATATATAATTAAAAATCATAGAATTACATCATAAGCATCTAAATCCATTTTCACTGAAAAAAGTTTTTTTTTTTTTTTCGTGTTTTCGAAAGCCTTTTTAACATATTCTAGAGAATTTACCAAAAAAATAGGGATCTAAAACACTTTCTAAAACGTGTTTTTTTTCAAAAAAACTTTTTTTGATATAAAAAAAGATTTGCACACTATTAAAAATAATTACTTATTAACACGTCATTTTTTTTGAAAATAATGATTTTTGTGATTATGGTAAGGATATATGTTTTTGGTTGTTTTTTTGATATTTCTGATATGGGGGGGTGTATCACAATTGATTAAAACCAAAAAAAACAGTGTAATTGTAATTTATGAATTACAGTTTGCCGTCGAAAAAAAAATATACATTAAATGTATAATGTCCGTTTTTACTAAGGAACGTTTAGAGGGAATTGATACATCCGTTTCTACTGCCGGAGTTCGTCTTGGTGGCCTTGATACATCAATGAATGCCGCTGATGGTCGTCTTGGTGGCCTTGATACATCAATGAATGCCGCTGATGGTCGTCTTGGTGACCTTGATACATCAATGAATGCCGCCGAAGCTCGTCTTGGTGACCTTGATACATCAATGAATGCCGCCGAAGCTCGTCTTGGTGACCTTGATACATCAATGAATGCCGCCGAAGGTCGTCTTGGTGACCTTGATACTTCAATGAATGCCGCTGATGGTCGTCTTGGTGACCTTGATACATCAATGAATGCCGCTGATGGTCGTCTTGGTGACCTTGATACTTCAATGAATGCCGCCGAAGCTCGTCTTGGTGACCTTGATACATCAATGAATGCCGCTGATGGTCGTCTTGATGTGCTTGATGATTCGGTGGGTGTTGTTGAGAGTAATCTTGGTACCTTCAAACTGGTAGTCGGCCTGAACCCCACCCCCGGATACGTGGAGGGACAATTAATAATCAGTGCTGCTGGTGCGGCGGCGGAGGCATTTATAGACATTAGCGGCCAGCGGTACCCAATAACACTAGAGGCAGGCTTCACGCCCTAAACAATATATTGATACGTCTTGTAAAATATAAGTTTGATACGCTTTATAAATGAAATAGTTATATTATCTGGAAAAATTTCATATAATATAATAGAATAGAATGTTATTTGACCGTCATACCTTTATAGAATACATAAGGAATAACAAGAATACGGTGTATGTGCGGTTTACAGCATCCTGGTGTAACCCGTGTCAGGTGATTAAACCAACAATTGATAAATGGTTTAAACATTTTGAAGAAAACCCTGATTATACGTGTATTACAATAGATATTGATGAAAACATTGACTTATTTGCAATGCTAAAAACACGCAAGATGGTCACTGGTATTCCAACAATTCTGTGTTATAACAGCGAATGTGATTCGTTTGTTCCTAATGACAGCGTAAGTGGTACACACATTAGTGAGATTAATAATTTCTTTGAAAGTAATTGAAATAGTGAATAAAAGTATTCTCATAACCAGTGGTTAAGATATATTATTGTTTGTGCGCACACGACCGCGTTTTACTTAACGGTGTATCAACTGTGTCATTCTTCAAATATGATATAATTATGGTGGCCACAACAACAATGTAAATGTACTATAAATGGACTATAACGTTTGAAGGTATATCTTTCCAAATACCGAAAAACGGCACTTCTTTTATCTTGAAAGATGTATAAGCAGAACTCATAGACATAAATGAACGTAGATCTTGATATAAATCATTATGGTCTCTCTGATATACTAACACTATTCAAAATAGACGCGGTTGATTTTGACGAAGCAGACTTAAAAAAGGCTAAACGCATTGTATTGAAAACACATCCAGATAAGAGTGGACTAGAGAAGGACTATTTCTTATTCTATACAAAGGCGTACAAAATGTTATATCAGATTTATGAATTTAAAAATAAAAGAAATACAATGAGTACACATACATCAGATACAGCTTATCAATCATTAAACGGGGATGAAGAAGACGAAAAGTATCACAAACGGTTGATAAAAGGTATGAATAATAAAAAGGATTTCCACGATTGGTTTAACAAACTTTTTGTTGAGTGTAATGGTAATATGGCGGATGAAGGCTATGACGAATGGTTGCAAAGTGATGCCGGTATATATACAACAAATGGAACGGGTAATGTTAACGATCAAATACGCGAATTAAAGAATAATCAGAATGGCGAGTTCAAAATAGTTAGACGAGAGTTTACTACATTATCGTCACAGCATTCCCACGGGTCAACTTCGTTTGACTCGCCGTCATCGTATAGTGGGAAGCAAGGCAACTTGATATTCAATGATATCAAAGACGCATTTGAGAACACAATAATTCAGGTGACAGAAGATGATTTCAAATCTCGTAAAAAATTCAATAATGTGAATGAACTTCAATTCCATAGAAAACAAAATGAAGGAAAAGTAATGAGTAAGGACGAATCGAATCTAATATTAAAAAATGAACAGGATCGGCAATCTATAACCGCAATAGAGCAGTCTTATAAATTCATTAAAGAAACCGAACAGCATTCCCAAAATCAAGATAAATTCTGGTCAAAACTGAAACTATTACACTAAATATAATCTCAGATTAGATTATATAATAATATAATGCTTAATAAACTAGACATGAATATTTACTTGATGACCTTCATAAGTTTAGGACTAGGTGGGCTTTTATATAATCGTTATCAAGAAAAACATAATAACATTGACCCAGGTGAAGTAATGCGTCGTGTTTTGTTTAATGAAACTCAATTATCTAAAACAGGAAAACCTATAATGTGGATACACATTCCATTTGAAAAGAACGCGCGTGTTTGGGAATCGTTTTACTCGCGAACTTCCAATAATCTGAATCTGCCGTACGTGTACATGACAATAAAGTCTATAATCGCATCAAATGCAAATAAATTCCACATATGTATCATAGATGATGATTCATTTGAAAGACTCATACCTGAATGGCGATATAAAGTCCAAGAGTTGTCACAACCTTCACAGGGTCGCTATCGTACACTTGGTATGCTTAAATTACTGCAATTGTATGGTGGTGTAGTCGTACCGCCGTCATTTCTATGTTTCAAACCCCTCGATAATATAAAAAGAATGTTAAGTGATAATGAGACATTCTTTACGTCAAGTCCGTCTAAAAGTATCTTATCCGAGTCGCGTGTTTTCACACCATCACTATCTATATATGGTTCGCCCAAAGGTAGTGATGCTATTAAAGAAATTATTTACGAGTTAGAAAACAGTATAAACCAGGATAAATCATATGAGTTTGATTTTAATGGACGTATTGAAATTATTCTAATGCGTGTGATTGAAGATTATAGTTGTCAAGAAATTTCACCTGAATTGCTTGGGTTAAAAACAGATGACGGTCAAGTGGTATCTTGTGAGCATCTTCTTGAGGAAAGTGCTGATATTTTGTTTTCACAATCTGCGTGTGGTATATTAATCCCGTCGCAAGAAATTCAGATACGTAACAAATATTCTTGGTTTGAGTATGAAAATATACAAAATATTCTTGAGGGAAATTACATGTTATCGCATTATTTCAGAGAATCGCTTCGATAGATTGTATAACTAATCGTATATTTGGATTTAACATACGATACATTTTGTGTATATAAAACATTTTTGTAATTACATAACTGACGAATGATTGTTAATAGCGTTTTATATGACATTTTACGTGTTAAATAAAATTGTTTAGATTTATAGTAATGTGGAAACAATGTTTCAATAAATGGTATCCATTCTCCTGAAAGTGTTTGCCCTTTTTTGTACGATTCTATACTAAACACATAGGTGTTTTTATTTAAATCGCACACAGTATCCAACATATCCCATAATACTTGAATATCAACCTCACTGCAATATAGTTGATGCATAGTTAAAGTTGCTAGTCACTATATATTGAATGAGATATCTTTTCATCCAATGAGTTTATGATTTTGATTTAAAATTATTGAGTAATATATATATATTATTCAATAATGGCAGGTGGATTTTTAAATTTGGTTGCAAATGGTAATCAGAATATAATACTTAACGGAAATCCAACGAAAACATTTTTCAAAGCAAAGTACGCAAAGCATACAAATTTTGGCATGCAGCGTTTTCGGATTGACTACAATGGTCTGAGAACATTGCGATTGACTGAGGAATCACATTTTGAATTTAAAATACCAAGGTATAGTGATTTATTAATGGATACATTTATAGTTATAACGCTTCCGAATATTTGGAGCCCAATTTCCCCACCTAGAACAGAAGATGAGCAGTGGGTTGGTTATGATTTCAAATGGATTGAAAATATAGGATTCGAACTAATCAAAGAGATATCTATTTCTGTTGGTGGTCAAGTATTACAAAAATATTCAGGGTCGTATTTGAGGAATACAATTAATAGAGATGCGGATGATACGAAGAAGAAGCTTCTAAATGAAATGATTGGGAACACAAGTGAGTTTTATGACCCTGCGAATAGTAACGAAAGAAATAATGCTTACCCCTGCGCATTTTACACAGATTCGGTTACAGGTGCTCATCCGTCAATTGGGTCGCGCAAACTATACATCCCGTTAAATAGCTGGTTCATGGGTTCAAGTAAAGTGGCATTCCCATTGATTGCACTTCAATACAATGAATTGGTTATCAACGTAACTATGCGTCCTATTCATGAATTATATACAGTGCGTGATGTACGTGACCACACAAACTTATATCCATATATTCAACCGAACTATACATCAAATTACATGCAATTTTATCGTTTCTTACAGACGCCTCCCTCTGTCGAGCTCAATGCAGAGGATTACGAAGACAAACGTACTCTATGGAATGCTGATATTCATCTACTCGGCACGTATGCATTTTTATCTGATGACGAATCACGTACAATGTCGAAGCAATCACATTCGTATTTAGTAAAGGACGTTCAAACATATACTTTCAAAAACGTCACAGGCACAAAGAGGTTAGAACTGGAATCAAATGGTCTTGTGTCGTCGTGGATGTTTTATTTTCAAAGAAGTGATATAAATCTGCGAAATGAATGGTCGAATCAAACGAATTGGCCATACAATTTCCAACCGTATAATGTATCATTTGCGCCGGCTATTGGTAATTATAAGTATCCATCATACGATGTATCCTCAAACTATTTTGAATCGTACTATAAAAATGGTTTCGGTCCCGGTATAAATCCTAATGGACAAAACACGTCGTTGATGATGACAGGTAATTACACTCCGCAAAATGATAAGGAAATATTAAAGGAATTCGGAGTTCTTCTCGATGGAAACTTCAGAGAAAATCGAATGGATAGAGGTGTTTTTGAATACATTGAGCCGTATACACATTCGCAAGGTTCTTCAAAAGACGGATGCTATTTTTACAATTTTTGCCTGAATACTGACCCAAAAGAGTATCAACCATCCGGGGCAATTAACATGGCGCATTTCAAAAAGGTCGAACTGGAAGTTTCAACGATTAGTCCTCCATTGGATGAAAACGCAGAATTGTTAACTATTTGTGATGATGCTGGAAATGTAATCGGAGTAAATAAACCGACATGGAACATATACCAATACAATTACGATTTTATTGTTCATGAAGAAAGATTTAATGTTATTAATTTTCAATCGGGACAATGTGCTTTGATGTTTGCGCGTTAGTCATTGATTCGGCAAGCAAATTAATATATCTATATTGTGGTATAGTTTACAAAAATCACTGTCATTGATTTTACTCCTATTTTTTTAGATTTAGTGATATCCTTATTGCGTTTTGTTTTATCAGTAACGCCTAATGATAAGAGGGTTTAAGTGAATTGTTGGCAATTTTAATGACACTTTATGTAAGCACACACGCGAGCAAACAGTCACGTTATAATAAGGTTCACGCAATTTAAGAAGCAATGCGCTTATTGTAAACAATTCGTTATAAAATTTAAAAAATAATAACTAAGAAAAATAGGAAAAGCATTTGCTTCTCTAATTGACAACTTGTCCGAGTGGTTAAGGAGACGGACTTGAAATCCGTTGGCAAATTGCCGCGCAGGTTCGAATCCTGTAGTTGTCGAAATTATGAAAAATATTTAAAATATTTTATATATATATAAAATATTTAATGGTTTCAGAAGATAATGGGCCCCAAGGAGAAGTAGGAGAAGTAGGAGAAGGAAAAGTAGAAGTAGAACAAATAATTAAGAATTTGATGACTGATAAAAAATTTTTAGCCGCTGCTTCTGCGAAAGTGGAAGAATTAGCTAGTGACAATAGTAATGAAGACAACGCAAAGTTCATAGCAGAAATGTGTAACCAGTATACGATAATTCAAAATTACATAAAATCTCTATTAAACACTGAATTATCAGTAGGCATCGGCGCAGTAGCAGGAAAAAAATTCGGAAAAAAAAAAATAGAATCGACAGATAAACATTATTTACAAGAATCTCTAAGCACGTTAAAAGCAAACAAAGACATTATTGCAAAAACACAATTGTTTGTGACAAATAATGGTCAAATACCAATTGAAAAATATCAGGCTGATTATAAAAAGATTGCAAATGCAATTCTAAAATTTACTCCACAAGATGAGAAGGTGGTTTCTTTTGCTAATAATCGTGAGGTAATGGGACATTTAAGAGAAGGGTATAAGAAGATAGGTTGTCACGAACTTACCCACCCTCCCTCGCCCAATAATGGTGTTGTTCAAACAGGTGGAATGAATTTGGGCGTGATTGCCGCGGCGACAATGTATGTATTCGCAGGATTTATTGCACAAACAGCAACAGCGGAAGGCATATCTGCTCACAAAAGTGCGAGTGCCTTAACTTCATCATCAAACACAAGTTTGGCAAGCAGTGTAGTCGGGGCGGTAGAAGGATTAGCGGTGAATAATCCCGTGACCGCATCATTGGTGACGGGTGCGGCGGCAGTAGCGGCCACTTTCTCTGCTCCAGTAGCTGGTCCAGTAGCAGCACTAGGCACAGCTATGACTTTTACAGGAGTTGCAATCGGAACGAATCTGGTAGTTAATCTAGATTATGGTGTTAAAGCTCTTGGTAATGTTATGGTTGAAGGAGAGAAAACACTTGGTCTAGAAGACCTGAAAGCGGTTAGAGATGCGTGGGGCAAAAATATGAAAAATGTAGTGGGTATAAGCAGAGCCGCAATAGAATATGCAAATACAGAATTAACTGACACAATAAAACCACTAGCGTATATAAATAATGATGTTCCAACGGATGAACAACAAGGTACATTTAAAAAAGCTAGAGTATTGTATAAAACAACATTGGAGCTAAAAGGAATTTTAAAGTTAATAGATTATTCGCGTGATAACATGAGGAGTTCATTGACCGACATGAGCGAAGCCACTTATAATCAAAACAAACAAACAATAGATAATTATTTACAGAATGATCAAGTAGACATAGAAAAAGAATTACATAATATGGTAGGTAGTGATGAAAAGTTTAAGGCATTCTCACAAATAATGAGAAGGGTAGAAGCATTCGGTACTGATAGCACGATGACAATTATGTCTTTGACAATAACACCAGAAGAAATGGAAACACTCGAATATGTTGTAAATGCATTAGAGAGTCAAAATTTGTCCGACTCGTTCACGTTTTCTAGAACGAGTGAAGATACAAAAGGTTTGGATACACAACTTGTCAACCAAATAGTTGGGATCCTTAAGAATGTAATAAATCACGCCCAAGATGTAACAGTACAAAGCGCAAATAGTGTAGTATCAACTATACTGTTGGCTATTGGTGTAGCCGTGGCAAGTATTACAGGAATTGGTGTAGCAATATCTGCTTATGGACAAAGAAAGCCCGAACAAACACAAACGACGAATGCAAACACAGGGACGAATGCAAAGAAAGGGACGAAGGCAAACACAGTGACGAATGCGGTGCCATTGGTGAATGCGGTGCCAGAGGTGACAGTGGTGGAAGCGAAGCTAGTTAGTGGAGGGAAAAAGACGAAAGGTAATAAAAAAGTAAAAAAGGGTAAAACAATAAAAAAAAAACATAATAGAAAAATTACAAAAAAAAGAGCATTGCGAAAAAAACATAAAAAAACACGTAGATGAACACGGTGAATGTAGATTCTTTATCCGAAAAGAATGTTGCTATAGCTCAGTTGGGAGTACACAAGACTGAGGAACTTGGGGTCACTGATTCGTTAACGGTTGGAGACAAACAAAAAAATCAAAATCAAAAATCATATATAACTGGTGTTAACTATGATTTAATAAATAATCTACGAAAACATTTTACCTATAAATCCACCACTAATAAAGCCAACAATAGAATATAAAATAATGATTTTCTTTTTTTTTGAATATTGTAGATTATAACAACAAGCGCAATCAGTATATTTTGATTGGATATGTCCGTAAATATATCCAATGCACGCGCCCATGTACCCAGATACAATATATGGACTTAACATTGATATAATACACGAAATCTATTTAATAGTTTTGAATATATTATTTTTTAGATAGTTCGGTATTTCTAGCGCCCCTTCCACTGTTGGTCAGGTATTGTAATACTCAACATTTATTACTTGACCATTTTTGCTTTAACAATAATCATAAGCATATAAATTTAACAATATTATATTTGACTAATAAATCATATACAAATTATCGAAATGATACATATTTGGTTTATAATCTTGCCGTAGTTGTGGTAAACGTCCCTGTATAAATAATTCCAGGTTGTTTTGATTCGGCCTTTATTTCCTCTTGTTTGTTAAAAAGCAAGTTGTCATTTATACCAGAGTGTGATGGTTCCTCAGAAATGACGCGTGAATTTTTAGCAAGTATTTCTAAACCCTCCTGTTTGTTATCAATTGTAAATATTGACAAACGACTTACCCATTTAATACAGTCGATAACGTGTGTTCCATAGAAGAAAATGAAACATATCGTGAGAATCATTAATATCCACATATAATGTTGTTTCGTAAATGACAGTGGCATGTTAGTATAAATTATAGACAGATAAGATTTTTTATTTTATCACAATAAATACAAGATAAAAATGAATACTACCCAAGAAGGAGAAGAATTTCCATCCGATTTAGAGACGGTTGAAATAACCGACGACATGAATGTTTCTTCTGACTTAGCAAAGGATATAGAAAATGCCGTGATTCAAGAGAAAGAAATGAATGATGATAAAACAAGTGATAGTGGTGATAAAGATACACTTGGTGATGGTGGTGATAAAGATAGTGATAAAGAGGAAGATTTGATAAATGAAATAAGTGTGAAACTGAACAATAAAAAGGAAAATAATGATGAAAACTCAATTAGGGACACATTTTATCAACCCGAAATGCAATTAAAAATAAAATCATTCTTGTATTCAGTTGTTACCGGTACAGTGTACATATGTATATTTTATTATTGTGGAGCTGCGATGTCGTATCTCTCGGCGTCACTTGTTGAAAGTGGTGGACTTGGTGGTATTGACCTTAACGGTCCTCCATATAAATCAACTGCTATGTTTGGGTGGTGTCCTAAGGAGCCAAAAAATAAGAAATTTAGTATGACAGATTATATACGAAATTCGTTAATAGAGTTCCAGTATCCGTATAAGAATAACTCTTCGTGTGACAAATTTGAAATGCTAAAGGAAACATTTTTGAGCACACGCGTTAATCGTCTGATAGCTGCAACTAGCGCATTTTCATACTCATCTGGTCGAGAATTACTGAATAGTTACTTCTCTTTTTTCAAAGATAAGGATATATCCTTCTGGGTCATGCCGTTTACAAATGTTATATTGATATTAATGGCACTTTTATATAGTTTTGGAAGTCACGTAATAGGTACCCTTACTCATTATACAACAATATTCCCAAGAATCCCATTTGGATTACCGGCTTGGAGTCCTATATCATTATTCATTACATTCATAGTGTCACTGGTTATGTTGCTAGCGATACCAATGATTGGTAGCGTATTACAAATATTAATTCTATGCGTATTTCTATTCATTTACCCTTTCTTACAGAAGGAGGAGTTCAAATTAGAAGGTGATACCAAATATTACAGCGGGTTTTCTTTTATTTGGAAGATAATGGGTTCAAAGATTGAGTATTTTAAATATATATGGCTAGCATTGTTGGGTATATCGGCTCAACAACATCTATCTTTCAAACTCGCAATGATAATATATACAATGGTAGTATACACATTTCTATATACATATTCTAAAACAACATATGATTTAATGAATGGGTTCACATCAATAGCAAATATCCAAATATCAATAGCATTGATTGGGGTACTGCAACTTATTTACGTACACGTATCTGATTGGAGTGAAATTGTTGTGGATGGTGCGAAACAAGGGGTAAATAGTATGGAACAAAGTGTGGACAATGTAAATGATAATAATTAATAGTTATGATATAAGTTATGATATAAGTTATGATATAAGTTATGATATAAGTTATGATATAAGTTAGGATTTAAGTTTAAATATGTATCATTAAAATATACATATAAGACATATATGGGTAAAAAAAAGACCACAAAGACTACAAAGACAAAGGACGAAAAGTTGTCATTGCGTTACCCAATGGTAAGTGTATGTACTCCTACGTTCAATCGTCGTCCATTCATAGAAAACATGTTTGAATGTTTTCGCAATCAAGATTATCCAAAATCAAGGATGGAATGGATTATTGTTGATGACGGAAATGACAAGATTGAGGATTTAGTTAATGCTGCCAATATACCTCAAATTAAATATTTTAAATACGACGAAAAGATGTCTCTTGGCAAAAAAAGAAATCTGATGCATTCAAAAACGTCTGGGGCGTATATTGTTTATATGGATGACGATGACTACTATCCGCGCGATCGTGTGTCTCACGCAGTGGATACATTAAAGCAGCATCCTCGTGCAATGTGTGCAGGTTCAAGTATAATTCATGTTCATTTCAAGCACATAAATAAAATAGTAGAGTTTGGCCCATATGGTCCAAATCATAGTACTGCTGGTACATTTGCATTCCGTCGTGCTTTACTTGACGAAACAAGATACGATGATGATGCTGCTCTTGCTGAGGAGAAGGCATTTTTGAAGAATTATACAGTCCCTTTTGTACAATTAAACCCCAAACAAACAATACTCGTATTCAGCCACAACCAGAATACGTTTGACAAGCGAACTTTACTAGAAAATCCAAATCCCAAGGTTACAAAATATACGGATTATGAGGTTGATTATTTTGTTAAAGAAGAATCCATACGAAAATTTTTCATGGAAGACATTGACGGATTGTTAGATGGTTATGAAGCAGGAAATGTCAAGTATAAACCGGATGTTATTGAAGGGATAGCTACTATTCAAAAGAAACGAGACATTATGCAAAAACAGCAGGTGGATGCTATAAACATCCAGAACAAACGGCTTCTTATCACAGATAATAATACGAAACAGCAGCGTGAAGCAACTCTCGGAGAGGTATCACACCTGTTCGAACAACAGCAGACTTTGGTGACTACATTACGAAGTGAAATTAATGATTTAAAAAAAACGCAGAATAAACGAGTTATGATCACCGATAATGATTCTGGACAGCAGCGTGAAGCAAGTGTACAAGAGTTGGTAGTATTGTTACAGAATGCCAACAGTGAGATTAAAGAGTTGAGGTCAAAAAACACCACATTAACGCAAACATCGTCTAATGTATGCGTTGTAAAATCGAATGATACCACAGAGTAAATCACATCTAATATTAGTGCGAATACAATCAAGTGTTTGTCTTGTAATCAGGGTTATTACAAGACAAATGAGTTAAACAAATCAGAATATATTACACATACACATCAGGATAACTACAAATAATGGAGTTCAAAAACATACAAGGTCGAGCGGAAATAAAAGAATCCATTTGCAACTTTCTAACAAATTTTAACGATAAGAGTAAGGATGATATATCAAAACCGAAGGGTCTATTTATTTATGGTCCAAGTGGAGTCGGGAAAACAATGATGGTTAGCACAATTCTAAAGGAATTGTCGATGGATAGTGTATGGTACAATGCTGGCGATACGCGAAGTAAATCAGTTCTTGATAATCTGACAAAACAGAACATGTCTGACCATAATATACTATCATTATTCAATAAGAAAAAAACAAACATAGTTATTGTTATGGATGAATTAGAGGGAATGAATGCTGGCGATAAAGGTGGTCTCCCACATTTATTAAAGTTGATTCGGGGAAAAAAAACGAAAAAACAAAAACAAGAAGAAACAATTTCTAATCCAATTATTTGCATAAGTGGTGCAAAATTAGACAAAAAAATGAAGGAATTTCTGAAGGTGTGTCCAAGTTATTATTTCCCTCCTTGTACAGAAGATGAATTTAATCACGTATTAACAACGTATTACGGCGTCGATGATGAAGCTGTTCGATTAAACATAGTTAATATGTGTCAAAATGATCTTCGAAAGATTGATATGTTGTGTGGGTTATCAAATAATATGATGGAGAGTAAGTGTGAAAAAAACAGCGAATGTTATTCGCTAAACGGTATATCAAATGTACACTTATATGGGTTTAAGTCTGCATTTACAGAAATCAAGGACGTATTGCATAATATTTACTATAATTCAATGAATGTTGAACAGTTTAACGACATTGTTAATGACAATGAACGCACTGTGTTATCACTATTGTGGCATGAAAATGTTATTGATATATTTAAAAAACACGATGATGATGATACGCTGAAACTGTATATATCTTCCCTTGAAAACATTTGTTTTGCCGACTATGTAGATAGAATGACGTTTCAAAAGCAGATATGGGAGTTTAATGAATTATCATCGTTGATAAAGGCGCATCATTCTAGTCATATGCTAATAAATACAAATATCGAAAAGCGTGTTTTAAATGCTGATAAAATAAGGTTTACGAAAGTCCTGACAAAATACTCGAATGAGTTCAATAATATGACTCTTATACAAAATGTGTGTGACGAGCTACAATGTGACGTGTATGACATGTTATCATTTGTAGCATCAGTCTGTATTATCAACGAAGACAAGGATATTTTTTTCGAAGAATGTGATGTAACTGAGTTAGAATTAAACAGGATTAAACGAATTATTGATGTATATTTACCTTATCAGTAATTGATAGTTTTACATTTTCGAGAATTGTAATGTTGCTGAAGTGTGTTGATATAGTCGCGAAGTGTCGAAAATGTACGACCTTTATATTTTAATTTCAAGTTGATGTTGACAGAAGGGTATATGATTACTAAAAAGTGATTGAAAATGAAATTAGCATCGACTCTATTTATCCAACGTATGTACATTAGTAATGCTTCAAGATTGTTTTCAAATAATTTTACTCGCACTATCGTGTAGAACTGTTTGAAGTGTTCCTTATTTGTAAGTTTACTATTTTTTGATAAGCAAATACGGAAGACATCATTCGATATAATGCCAGCATATGACAAGATAATTTTCTGTACGTCTTCATTCAGATTATCATACATTGATAATATAGTACTTGTGTGCGTGGTCATCTAATATTATTACCAATTATATCGTAATAATATTAAAAAAATGTTGACCCGAGATAAATGTAACTGAATATTTATGATGTAATATAATATCAACAATTATGGTCGATGTTGGTTATACCGTCCCAGGTGAGGTTGCAACTTTTAGCCCAATCTTTTTTATTACAAGCCCCCTCAGAACCTTTCCACAAGGTTTCATTGAAATCCATTACTTTTTCACAAGACTCTTTCCCTATATTATTATTGTTATAGCAAATACCGGTAGGGGGTGGTGATTCATCTGTTTCTCCGTTAGAATTGTCCTGATTGCCATCTAACGAGTTATCTTGTCTCGCGGGTGTTTCGCTCCAAAAGTCTGGGCAGTTTGAAACAGTTGGTGGCCAATTCGTTTTCTTTTTTTGATAATTAAGCATATACCCAACAATGCCAAGTAAAATGATTAGAATAATGATTGCTGTATAAAGGAGTGCTGATTTATATTCCATCTATACTTATAACTTATAATATAAAAAAATCTAAATGAATACTATTAGAGTATGAATTACAACAGTAATATTGAAAATGATAAACATATTGTGGACCAAAATAATGATGAAAATAATCATAATGTCTTCCAACTGTATGATAAAATACCTGTAGAGCAAAATGATTATCATAATACACTTGCTGGAAATATTAACGGGACACTATTAAGCAACCTGTTTTTTTCTACCGAAAACTATAAAATACTACAAAATGGACTACGCAAAGGTGTATACGACAAGTCAAAGGGTGCTTACATTATTCCTGAACAAAAGCAAGAGGTGTTGCGAATTATTATGAATAGTATTTTTATCGAACATTCTAACAATCGCCATGATAATATTGAAGGGCAAATAGTAATGTTAAACAATCTAGTTATTGACTTTGCTGTGCCCCAATTATTCAGTGAAGCCCAATCCTATTTTAAATACAGACGAGATATAGACTCATTACCTACACCATTGGCACCGCCGGTAATGAGTAAAACGACCAAGCAACTTAGTCATAAATTTTGGTAATTGATTACACCTTTAAACGTTTAAAACGTCAACTTATTTATTAAATGTACTATTTTATATATTATATGAATTATATATTATATAAATTATAAAGTAATCAGCGTTTTAAATATCCAAATGTGTAAGATAATAATGGGTTTATTTTTTATCACAATTTCCAGATATCTTGTTTTTACGAGTTCCGTTAGGACACCGTTTCCGTGTTGACCTCTTGATAGATGATAACGAAATACATTTTTTTGTAATTGCATTGGCGCGGGAACCGTTAGGACACCGCGTGCGTTTAGTTTTTGTCTTTGCTCTTTTTGATGATGCTGCGGGTGTGATGGTTGACAACTTTTTAAGAGTAGAGTTTGCAACTTTGGTGAGAGATTTATTTGCATCACGACATAACGGACATTTATTGACTTTTTCTGCACATTCATGGTGGAATATATGTGTTTTACAATGTTTCTTGTTGAAACTTATCGCGCGTTTCTTTCCGTTAGGTGTATATTTGTTTTCTAAACAAATTGCGCAATCGGGTCCTTTCATCATGGACTTCATCTCCAACTCCTCTATTTTTTTATGTATATCATCAATTGTTTTCTGTACCATTGACATTTTTGTGTCAATTTCCGCTTTTCTCTTCTTAATATTACTTGCTTTGTCTGCAACTAATTTATCCCGTTTTTTCTTCCATTCATCCAATTTATGAGGATAATAAGGTTTTCTTCCGTGATATCCATCCATTTCTTTAATTTCCCTCTCAACATCATATTTGACCATATATTTATCTCTGCTCAGATAACCAAGCTTTTTGTCTTCGTCTTTAATACGCGACTCATAAGTTGTAATATCAACCATTTATATTATATACGTATATTTTTTCGTCAAACATTATAAAAAAATATAAATTCGTGTATTTATACTTTCATTATAATTATAATGTCATTCGCTCACTTTGATAATCGAGTAAAGCACGTATAAGATTTACTCCGAACGTTTTTAGTGTTGATATGAATATATTTTTATCTTTCAGTGAAATCATAGCTTCATAATTATCTTGATACGTATCGTCGTCTACAATATCGTTAATGATGGGGTAAGCTAAACGGGGAGGAATAAAATTTGTGTTTGTGTTGTTTGTAGGTTCGTCTCTATTATTAATATTGTTGGCACTTACGGAGTCATTTAGCTCTCTGCGGCAGCAAGGACACGTTGTTTTTTTTGTAATGTGCATTATGAAACAAGATGTGTGAAAGTGATGGCCACATTTAGTTACGGTTCTGTCATTATGCGCATTTGATAATGTGCAATTTTTACTTGAAATGTTGTCTAGGCAAATATTACACGTTTCTGTTGCGTGTGCTTCTCGTGTATATGGTGCGTTATCACGGCTACGTGGGTAATGGTCAGTATAAATGTCGACTGCTCCAATCATCCTATATAATTTATAATTTATGATATATATTGTATTAATATCATAAATGAAATCAATTTTTATGGAACTCTTTTTGAATATTCACATAATGAGTTATATTTTATTGAATAAATTTATCAAGTGCTTTTAAATCATTCAACCACATATTGCGCTCACTGGTTGATTTTATAACTTCTAATTCCTCCACGCGATTGTCGTAGTCAGAAATAAGCTTTGTATAATTTTCCTCTGAAACACTATCCATCGGCATTTTGACCAAGTATTTATATTCATCATCACCGAAAGTATTGTATGCTTTCTCATTCAATATATTGACAATCATTGTCTTCGACTTTTTCCGTAAGTCTAGTGTTTCGTCTAAAATTTCTTGAATGTATCTTGATTTATTTTCAAGTAAGTCGCATTCATACGTCTTTGACTCAATAAGCTTTTGTTTACGAGTTTGATAAAGTGCAAACCGTACCTTATAATAGTCATCAATGATAGCAGTAACATTATCATACTTTTTTAGTCGGTCCTCCGCGTCGAACAAATGCATATTCGAAGTACTAATCGTAGTATATAGTTTAAGCACCTTTTCAAGACCATTACATCCGTTGTCGCACGTATTACTTTCCAACCGTTTTAAATGGTCGCCGTGAAATGTCACGACAATATCAACATTGGTTGTTTTGCTCATATCATCGATTTCTTTAATGATCGGATTAACCTTCTTACCATTTTTATCAACATTTGACGCAAGACTTTCTAAATGTACTTTGAAATCATCAGTCCAATAACCGATAGGAAGTTCAGAAATCCGAATTTTATCATATGATAGCATTGTATATTTACCACACACCAAATATTTTGTCTCCGTTATTTGAACAATCGACCCATTGAATCCCTTGAAGAACGGTTTCATAGAGTGTGTGTTTGGTACGTCATTCAATTTATTTTTGATATACTTAATCAGGTCCTTAGGGTTATATGGCTGAATTTCTGTACTGAACCCAGTACCAATGCCTTTCGAACCATTGACTAGAATCATAGGAATGATAGGCGCATAATATTTAGGTTCAACAGGCAATCCATCGTCATCCAAATACTCCAATACTTGGTCATCTGCCGGATGAAATACGTGTCGTGTGATCTTATTGAGCTGCGTAAAAATATATCTCTCAGATGCTGAATCCTTACCACCTTGAAGACGTGTACCGAACTGTCCATTTGGCATGAAGAGATTAATATTATTCGAACCTACGTAGTCCTGTGCAAGACCAACAATGGCTGAGTTTAAGCTTGCCTCACCGTGATGGTAACCGGAATGTTCAGATACATATCCTGAAAATTGAGCGACCTTTATTTCTTGTGTGAGATTCTTTTTGAAACCACTGAATAGAATCTTGCGAAGACTAAGCTTGAGTCCATCCATCAGATTAGGAATTGACCGTTCACAGTCATACTTTGAATAATGAATCATTTCTTTGTGAATAAAATCAGTATACGTTACTTCGTCATTGTTCGTATCCAAGAATGATTTTCGCTCATATTTACCGAGCCAGTCTTTTCTATCGTCTGCGCGTTTCTTATTGAATACCATATCCACAGCATTGTCACAGTGTGACCCAGTATGATTGAAGTGAACAATTTTTTTATGTTTGAAATATTCTTTAAATTCTGCACCAGTACTCGTTCCCAGACCTTTGTAGTACTTTATTTTCCAGCCCTGTGTACTATTGTGTGACTTCCACTCTTCATATTCACCTTCATTATAGAAGAGTAATGTTCGCGTACCCTTCTTTGCTTTGAGGATAGGTGTATTCATGAATCCAATGAAGTTTGGAATACGTGCAATTTTATTCCATAGGCACTGAAACATATTAATACCGAGTCCCTTAATATGCGAACCATCCAAATCTTGGTCTGTCATGAAAAGGATTTTCCCGTACCTAAGAGATTTTTTAACTTGTTCTACGGTATACTCCTTGTTTGATTCAAGCCCAAGTATTTTCTTCATTTCGATGATTTCTTTGTTGTCTACAATTTTTTTCAACAATTCCCCTCTCACATTGAGCATCTTTCCTTTCATTGGATAAACACCAATTGTATTTCTATCCTCAGAAGAAAGACCCGAAACAATACCCGCTTTCGCAGAATCTCCCTCACATAGAATAATAGTACATTGGCTTGATTTAGCTGTCCCTGCCCAGTTTGCATCGACCAACTTGGGAATTCCACGAATACTTTTGGTTTTCGAACCATCACTCTTCTTACTTGCCTTTGATTCCTTTACTTCGTGAATAGCGCACGCGGATTCCATAACTCCCATTTTCGCAAGTTTATCAATAAACTTATCACTCACAATACAGGTTGACCCGAATTTAGACGAAGGTGTATTCATATAATCTTTCGTTTGACTATCAAATGCCGGGTTCTCAATGTCGCATCGTACAAATAGGAACAATTGCTCCTTAATTGCATTAGCATTTACTGTGACCTTTTTCTTCTTCTCAATATAGCCAATCATCTTTTTTGTGATTTGATTCAAGATGTAATCCACATGTTTACCACCCTTTGACGTATGAATTCCGTTTACAAAGCTTACTTGCGTAAATTCACTGGTCTTGCTAAGTGCCGCGATAATTGTCCATCTATCATTCGTTTCTTCGACTACACGTTCGGTCTCAGTTTTGGTTCCGATATACATATCGACATACTGTGGAAATGATTTCACGTGTAGGACATCACCATTTAGTGATACCTTCAACGTTTTTTTAGTAATGGCTGCAATATCATAAACACGTTTGTATAGAAGTGCCTTCATATCTTGCGAAAGCTCATTAGTAAGACCGAAACGTTTGTAATCTGGGCGAAATGAAATTTTTGTATACGGTTTAGCTGAGCATTTTGTAATGATTGGCGGTTCAATGATATCCAAGTTTTGTTTGAAATGTTGTACATATTTCAGTTTACGGACGTGGTCGACTGTTTCAATTGTTCCCTCAGATGACCAAATAAGAACTAATTTGAAACCAAAACCGTTTTTTCCTCCAACAATCTTCTTCTGGGATTTATCGTAATTTGTTGAGGTTCTAAGATGTCCAAAAATCATTTCAGGAATCCATATATCATACTCTGGATGCTTAACCACATCTATGCCATTGCCATCGTTCTGCATAGAGATCACATTATCGTCGCTGATACCTACTTGAATATGAGTAACAGGATATGTTGTTTTTGCATTGTCGTGGATTGTCTCGCGAATTTTTGAGTCCATTCTGATAACGTGATCTCGACAATTCACAATACCTTCGTCAAATAGTTTATACAGTCCTGGGATAAAGGTGATCTCCTTAGAGATTACCTTTCCAGAAGTACTGTTTGTTGCGCCTTCGTAAATATAAGACTCTTGGTCGATAAGTTCAACGGAACCAATATAGGTATCAGGATTGTCAAGAATATGTTGTTTATCTGTCTTCTTTTGATATTGTTGGGCAAGTACATTTTTATCGTCGTTGGACATACTAGCTTGTGGTGGTATATGTACTCATATTATTCTTTTAGGTTATTTGGTAAAAACAATATTCTCCATTGTATATATAACTGTCGTTTATGGTTTATAAAGGATGTTCTCAGACTACAAATAACAGTCAGACATATGAGTGTCCTGAAAAGGTTGAATTTGACAAGAACTCTAATAGTAGAAATGAATCCACTGCAATATATCTAGCGCAGAGAATCCAGAGAACAGGTGGGACCATTCGTTTTATACAACAGCCTGTAAATGCATTTCAAAGCCGTGGAGGTGCTTCTGGTGGAAGTGGAGTTGCGTTAAAAAATAAATTTTAGATGTCACAGAAATAAATTTTAGATGTCACAAAAATCTTTTTTCTCAACGTATTCTATAATGGCTCGTTTTAATAAAGACAAGACTGGAAATATCCTAGTGAGGGGGAAGAAATTTTCCCAGTTAAAGGGTTCTCGCGCGCAAGTGTATCACGGAACTGCGTATGAAACAACAGGAGGGTTAACAAAACCTAAACTTTGTCAAAACAAGAATGGACGTATTGTGTCTTGCAAGAAGCAGAAGAGTGCCAAGAAAGATAAGCGTCTAGAAAAGGCTGGTTACTTCACAAAAAAAGGAAAGTTTGGATTCGTCAAAAAAGCACCCCGCAAAACTCGTCGTAAGAATTAAATCCATATATTATATTCGAATAATCATTTAAATGTAGAATTGTAGATATTTGTATACTATTTGAATTATACAAGTATGAATAAAACCCATTTGTTGAATGAAATTGAAGTTGTGGTAGATAACTTTGTAAGACATGTTGTCATTGAACAGGAAAAGACCACAAGTGAATATGAAATTACAACAGGAGTATTGAATTCACTCCCACTAGTAAAACAGTTGAGAGAGCGGATTCGATTACTTGAAGAACTTATTTCGAGAATGGACAATGAAATTGATATTCAAGTTATTGAACCAGTAAAAGACCCCACGTCAGAGATAGAAATAGACAGTGGTAGTGTTTGCGATAATGAAAGTGTTTCGAATATGATTCTTCACTCCGTGCAAGCAAAATCTGATGATGACGAAAGTGAATCAGAAGAAGAGGAGGTTGAAGCCGATGAGGAAGTTGAAGCTGAGGAGGAGGAGGTTGAAGCTGAGGAGGAGGTTGAAGCTGAGGAGGAGGAGGAAGCCGAGGAGGAGGAGGAGGAAGCCGAGGAGGAGGAGGAGGAAGCCGAGGAGGAGGAGGTTGAAGCTGAGGAGGAGGAGGAAGCTGAGGAGGAGGAAGATGAGGAGGAAGAGGAAGCTGAGAAGGAGGAGGTTGAAGCTGAGGAGGAGGAGGTTGAAGCTGAGGAGGAGGAAGATGAGATTGAACTTGAAGAAATGGATATAGATGGAGTTATGTATTACGTAACATCAACAGAGAATGGAAGTATCTATAGCACGGATGACGATACGTTCGAAAATGTAATTGGGACAATTGTTGAGGGAATTGTACATTTTTCAAAATAAATTTGAATACAATAAATGAAATCTTACAAATTATATATATACAAGTAGTATATATATATGATACGCGATATACTTGTCACGATAATAATAATGATTGTGTTAGATGCACCATATCTTTATTATATATCTCCAATGTTCAAATCAATGGTAAAAACCATACAAGGTACTGAGGTTGAATTGAAACTATATGCCGCAGTGATATGTTACTTCCTGATGTCGGTTGGGGTACACATCTTCTTGATAGAAAAGGACGCTAGTCTACTAGAGGCATTTTTATTAGGTATTCTAGTCTACGGCGTTTTCGAGGCAACCTCAATGTCAGTATTTGATAAATGGAGTCCGGTTGTAGCAGGCATAGATACTTTATGGGGGGGCATATTATTTTTCCTTGTTGTTTATATCAAACGTACCATTGTGAACTAACTAATGAATATGAAAGTTGAAATTATTCGTCCCAAATTCGGTAACATATTCAAGATAATTAAATACCAACTATCAAATGATTAAAGCGAAATCCAATGATACTATAAAAATATTGAGGTTTGTTATAATTTTTAATATTTACACTGTATATATTGTCGTTTGAAATAATTATATGCCCACTAGAAAGAATATGTACGGGAATAATAGCCGTAAAACGCGCAGGAAAAAAATTAATCAAATCGGAGGAACAAACAATATTGATATAATAGAAATAATACAAAACATTAAAAAAAAACATACCGAATGTATGAAGACGAAAAGTAAAATAGTGAAGGAGACATCAGACGCATTGGACGCAGTCATAAAATATATCCGTAATATGCGTAAAAAGACAATGCGTAAAAATGATGTTGCTTTAATTACTAATCCTAATACGAAGAGACAAAATACTATTGTATCTACACTTAAACTTGGTGCAAATTGTAAACAAGATAGTGAATGCAAATCTAGACGTTGTAGACGGGTAAATAAAGCAACAATTGGTAAATGTAGTCAACCTGAAATGAAAATCCGGTGAATGTATAATAATATATCATTTATATATTTATATAAATGATATAAAATGACACTAGTAGTATATTCAATATAATCACATGAGTTTTCATATCGTGGTTGAAGGTATAACAGATATAATGTATATTATCCTCGAATATCTTACATTATTGATAATAGACTTTTATAGTCAAATTGAATTTTTGATTGGAAAGGTATCTAATATGCGCACCCGTTCAGATTCCCTAATCCTGTATTCGAAAGCAACACCTACAAATACATATTCGCGGAGCGAAATTACCATTGATAATATGACAGTACCGCGTATTCTTGACCGTTACGAAAATTGTTATGATGAACAACCTTATGACCTTATTTTAGGTTCGTCTGTTGTTAATAATGAAGTGTTATATCGTGTTATATCTCCTTATAAAAATGTCGATATCGATATCTTGCTTAATCCGCGAGCAAATTGTAAACAACTGTTTCTCAACGTAGATATCATATTGAATAATGACGATAATGATGTTTATACAGTATCATTGAAGAAGATGAATTTTAATCTACCCGGAAATATTATTTTAGATACAACATTTATTCGGATGATTCTATTTGAACAATTTGATGTTATTTTGCCAGATAATAGTGAGTATATAGTAAAGGTTTTGGACAACAAATGTGCTACCTACACGTTTGGTTGTGGAGAAGGAATATTAATCAAAGAAGAAGGATTTGATAAGTACACAATCGAACAATACGATAGTCAATAACTATTTAGAACTACGTAATCGTATAAATATAAATGAGTGAACATTCAGTTGAGCATTTATACGATTTAGATAAACGTTATCACGAGATTGGAGGTAAAACTGTTGTTACTATTTTAGCAGGAGGAAATGGAACACGAATGCGTTCAAGTGTACCAAAGGTACTACATCATTTTTTAGGTGTACCTATGTTGGTTAAAATTATCCGGGAATGTATTAATTTGAACCCATATAAGGTCATTGTTGTTACTGGGTCATTTCACGATGATATTATAGACACTTTGGAAAGGTATCATCTAACCAGTAGTAAAATAGTGACGTGTCAACAAAAACATCAACTTGGTACAGGAGACGCAGTTAAATCAACGCTTCACGAATATTGTGAAAATGATTGTGTTGTTATTTTGAATGCTGATATGCCTGCAATCACATCAGAGTTTCTATCTAATTTGGTTAGTCAATACAAAACCACGAAAAAAAACATGATAGTCACGTGTGAAGTTGATAATCCGACCGGGTATGGACGAATTGTTACTGATATTGATGATAAAGTGTTACGTATTATTGAAGAAAAGGATTGCTCTTTAAAAGATAAGGAGTTGAATCTTATCAATTCCGGTATATATATTTGTTGCGCACGTACACTTACCACAGTTGTTCCAAAAATATTAAATGATAATGCCCAAAAGGAGTATTATTTAACAAGTATGGTTGACGTAGCTACGTGTTATTCTGACGATTTTTATTCTCACAAGCTTCTTTGTGGTGATAATCGCCTAGTATGTGGCGTAAATACCCCTGAACAGTTGATACAGCTTGAAACAAGCGCTTTACAATATCGCGACTAATTTTGGTTATAGATATACGAAGCGTACATATCTTTCTCTAATATGCGCGTGTTAAGATTATTATGAAACGGTATGTTTGTATGCTGTTGTGGGTCATGGTGTAATGATTCATTCCTAATATGGTTGACTCCTTTTACTTCCCATGCAGGTGTTTCGACACGTGATTGACGAACAAATGATTTTGTTGTGGAATACGTGTTCTGATTGTTTGCTGGTGAAACTGACGAATATTCTGTACAGTCCCTCGTAAGAGGCTTTGTTAGTCCGAGCAAGTCATTCTCAAGTGAAATTGCATTAGACGATAAATTTGCACCCCAACTTTGAAGGCGAATATGAGGGTCTTCTTGAAGGGGCATTTCTGTTCCATTCCCTGGTGTATTCAACATATATCTACCTTCGAATGTAGATTCTGCTAAGTATTTTTGAGTTCGCGAATTATCGTATCTAAACCGTGTAAAGGACATCTTAATATTTTTATATATAGATACAAAATATTATTATTTCACTCATGTAAATGAGTTTACTTTCTCATAGGGCGATTGTTATGGTTTACATTTAAATCGGTTGGCATAATTAATTCGGGCCGTTCGTAGAACTCCAAATGAGGCATGTTTATATATTGTTCTTGTAATTCTGGTGTAGGAGTTACTAAATTATTAGCATTAATGCCAAATAACTTTGATTCAATGTCAATACTATTATGAGCCATTTGTTCACGTGGTATTCTGGTAGGATTCACACCAAAATCGGGAATATAAGTTTCGTCACATATAACTCTATTCTGGTCCATTGTGTATTGCTCATTTAATAAATACCGCTTTTGCTCAATCTTGTAATTATCAGATGTATTCTTATTGCGCGTTGATGCCATATATGTTGTATATCTATATTTTATTTTTATTGGCAAGTTCAAACATAACTAAGGTCATATGCCCTTGTTTATGTTGGTAATCATTAATTAAGCTTCAGCTGGGAATTGAACCCAGGATCTTCAGTTTACAAGACTGACGCCTTACCCCTTGGCCACTGAAGCATTTGTTTATTGTTATATATGGGTTATCTTATATAACATGTTTAATATAGATTAAACCTTTAAGTCATTTTTAATGTAATATGATTTATTGAATCAATGTTTTGGACGTTATCCCGTGAGTATATCTATTATATATTGTATACAAAAATACATCGCACCGAATGTAACACTTTTGACAATATATCCATTAAAGTTCATATTACCATCTCCGTAAAAACAGAACGAGCAGTAAACAAGAAACCAGTTATTTATTACCGGTAAATGAAAGAAAAAATATAATAGTGCTATGAGCAGTGGATACTGTAGTTGTGAAAATATATAGTTATAAGAATCATTCAAGTTTTTGTCTCGCTCGTGTTGCTTGACTATATCATTCATATGCTGGTACTCTTCAATATAATGTTGATTTTGAGGTACATAATTCACTTGCGCTTTATCATCACTTCGTTGTATGTTTCTTGGTATATCCCGAACTGGTAGACCGAGAGCTCCTGTATGTGCAATTTTATCCATATCATTTAAAATATCACTTACATTATCATTCGCGGGTATTCCGGAACCGTGAGATGGTTTTTGTTCCAATGAATTTATAACATCATTATACGATGCGGTTGGCTGGATAATTTCATTTTCGTGTTGTTTCTCTTGAACTACCATTGATATATTGTTAGATGATTGACCATTTGATACCCCTCCTTGTTGAACTGGACCCTTATCAACTTCGCCAGAGGGAAGATCATTGATGAGAGTCGAGTTCATCCCTTCCATTCTATTTTACTTACGATATATAAATATAGAGTTTATCCTTATAATACGCAATAATATATTTTTATATTATAACATTTATTGCTCAAATTGGACAACTCTATTGCCACTATCACATTGCTTTGATTCTATCGAATAACTATAACATTTATCTCCTTCTTTAACTACCTTATCTTCTATGTCAGATTGTTGTGCCGAATAATATATATAACAATTTTTATCTTTACATACGCTTCTAAATAGCGCCGCTAACCCAAATCCTAAAATGATTGATACAATAACACCCCCTTGCCGTGATTTAACTTTGTCCATTAATCCCATCTTTTATACTATATACTCTTTATTATTTTCACTTATTCAATTGGGAATTTAACAACAGTTTTGTCCTGACAATCCACTTCGGTGGCCACGAATCCAAAACAGTCCCCTGATTTACTCTTAAGAACAATATCTTTGTGATTGGTTTGTGTAGGATATACGTATACAATGCGTTGGTCTTCGCCTAGTAAATACACACCAAGAAGTCCAATACTGAAACTAATTATGAATATTTTCATGTCTATAAACGAGTTCATTAGCAAGTTTTATGATATATGTATAGAAACAAATATTTGGATGTATTATTTCACATTAAATGTCATCTTTCATAATCTCTGAATCATTAACATCAGCTATAATGTCGTATAATTGTAGTGAGTTTTCGCGAGTATGAAGTATAACTGTATTATCGTCTATGGCAAATATTTCTTTTACGTCATATTTCAATGTATATATTTCATCTATAAGTGGTTGAATATTACATTTGATTAACTTTACATATTCATCTGTATATTGCCTTTCTTGTAATCTCTTTACTATATTATCACTATTCGTGTCTAATTGTTCACGGTTCATTTTTTGTATATGAATTAACTCTGATGCTTGGGTTTTTAATTCTTCTAATTGACGTGTTTTATCGAGTATTAATTCCGCTTTTTCTTTATTCAATTCCTTGAAATGTTTGGTGTGCACAATTTCTAATAAATTCTCTGATATGCTGTTTAGCTCGATGTTAGCTTTATCAAATATATCAACAGCATCACTTTCATCGATTAGGTCGTATAGTAACCTTGATTTAATATCAATTATTTCAGTCTTTGTATCATTCAATACATCCTCAAAATCAAAAACAAGTCTTTTCATATCGTCGTATTTAGATACAAGTATATTTAACTCCTTACCACACGGTTTTTTTTTATCTCCGCACGATATTATAAGTGATGTTTTAGTCTTACTGAAATTTGTATTTACAAGGCGTTTACATAATAAACACGGAAGTTTGATATTTTTTGCCTTCGTTTTTTTAGCATTTATTGAAAAATTCTGATTGTCTAAAATCTTTCTGAGAACTGTATTGTAATTTGACATATAATCGCGTTTAAGAGAATAGTATTTTCTGATAGATTCTGCGATATCTTTGTCCATTACATATAATACTGATAAAAATTAAAACGTTATAACCTTTGTCCTTTAATTATAGAACCTTCGAGCGATGACATTATATTCGCTATTCAATTGGGGGATGCTTGTTATTAAATCATTTTTATGTTTTGTAACGTGTTTATAATTTTTAATCTTTTCCATAATATACATTTGACGTTTTGCTTCTGCCTCTTCTTGTTGTTTGTAGGACAATTTTCCCTTATATTTGTAATACAGAAAGCCTGATAAGCTACATACGACGAATAATATAACAATTATATTGTATATATAATTGTAGTATTCTTCTTTAAATGTATGACATTTTTTTAGTGTGTTAAAATAAAAGTAGTGAACCCCTGGTTCAACCAAATGCGATGACATTATTATTATATTTATACTTGATAATTATAATGTATTTTTAAACAATTCGGATAATTTATGTATGTAATATTGTAAATAACTATTACATGTTTAGTTTGGACATTCGTGATAAATACATTATACTAATGTAACTTAGTATACCTGTCCCGATGATTATGAACCATAATGGTATAACAGTTTTCGATTGTGACCCTAGTCCGAATTGTTTGACCGTTCCATCTCTATTGAATAGAAATCCAGGTTGACTTGCGACTAAAATGCCTAAAATGATTATGTATAATAATATTGCAGTTTGTAGCTTATATTGTGTTATAAATGATATTGTGTCCATATATTAATATATGTAACGACTTTAATTCTAAGAAATTAATCAAATTCGTCTTCATTCTCTTCGGTCAATCCACTTAAATCATTATTTTCGAAATCATCCTGAAATTCATTGTATTCTGCATCAAATACATCCTTGTCGTATTGAAATATTGATTTGTCGAGACCTCTCCCCCATTTGCCTAATTTATGATTTTTCAGTGCTGTGTCAACTTCGCGTTCATCATCTTCCATTTCTCGAAGACGTTTTGTTATTCTATTTTTCTCGTCTTCTTTTGCGCGAAGTACTCTATTGTCAATATCTAGTGTGAATATTGTATTTTCTAAATAGATGAGTGTAACGTCAAGCAATGATGCAATATATACCTGCCCTTCATTGTATTTGATTTGAGAACCAGAGATAAATGATTTAATAAATATCGATATCGCGTGTACAAACATAACAACAAGCACTCTCAATTCAAAATTATTGTCCTTATCATTGTCAAAATATATATGTCTGTATAATGATTTGATTTTACCAAAACTGTCATTGTTTTTAAATGATGAAAAAATATGCATTATTCCTTCTTCACTTCCATTATGTAGTTTCATAATACCCCCGGTCATCTTAACGTTTTCACGCGTGATATTGTCAATATGGGTTTTAGAAAATTCTTTCTTCCATCGGTCAGGTATGATAAATTGTTTGTTTTTCGATTCATCTAAAATAATCTTTTCGTCTACTACTAATATTTTGTCTAATAGAGATTTGAATGTCTGTGTTAGCGACGTTGTGCTATATAATTGTTTAACCTTGTTGTCGTTAGAAACGATACTTTTGAAAATATCAAATATATTAGATAGTTTTGATTTCTTAAACACTTTTGCCATTACGCGATGGATTGTGCTAGAATCGTCGTCAAATAATGATTCCAATAATGAATTGAACTGAATAACCTCTTTAAAGCTTTTGTCTTTCAGTGTTGTTATTTCATTTATAATATTATTGAAGATTGCCTCTGTTGACGATGGTTCTTCTTTTGTTTCATTGTCTTCGTCTTTTTCTATCAATATATCCACATCTTCTTTAAGTATTATATTTAATGGTTTGTTTACAAATTTCTCTTTTTTTATTATAGACGCTTTGTGTTTATTCTGTAAGAATGATGCAGCATCTAGTTGAGAATTATCCTCTGAAAAAATAGATGTAATCAGTGAATTGTTAAAATGAGTATTTATCATCGGATATTTCTGCTTTGTATCCACATTTGACTCTAATGACTGTGGTTGACTGTGTTTATGATGATATAGTAAACTGTTGCTCATTGTTTTTGCCTGTGTTAGGTAACTGCTTACCTGTTTTGATTTTGTTATAAAATAATCTGATTGAATATTATTTGAAATATTTTCAAAGCAACAAAAATTATTTGTATAAATAGTACTTTTTTGTAATATAGGTTGGTCGTTTCTGACTATATTGTGAAACTCGTTTACGACATGAGCAGATAACAACCCCAACTTTGATGAGTACATATCTTGTGATGTTTGGTCTAGGATTTTATCTGATGAGGACGGTAATTTCGATATTGGTTGGAATACCGGCATGGGTAAATAGCGAATATGGGGTTTGAAATATGCGTACTTATTTCTATCAGACTCAATTTGAGCTTGTTCTTGTATGTACCTCACTGTAAAACGGTCTATTTTTAATTTTGTTTCACTTGTTTCATCAGATATAATATTTTGGATATGGCGTTTTATTACTTTTCCAATAGCAGACGACCCTATAATCTTTGTTGATACTTTCACTTTACCTTTTTTGTCTACTTTTTCTTCCTTGACTGTTAATGATTGTTTAATTATATCAACACGCGTTCTACGTAATAATGATGTAATGTAATTAATAGTTTTATCGTCAGTTTGACTATATACTGGGTATCCCTTAATAAATGATTTAGGCGAACCTTCGTGTGATATCATTTTAGACTGTGTGTATTGAAGTTGAAGTTCGATAACTATAAAACAGCAACACGCTATCGTTATGCCAAGTACCTCATTAGAATTTGATGATTTATGTGTTTCATGATAAACCATTATATTTTGCATCATTTCTATTTTATTTGAAAATGCAAACTTCATAGTTGATTCAAAATAATTAATCAACTCGTCAATTGGTGTTGCAAGTGTAGTTCGGAAATTATGACTTGGCTGTTTAATGAGTGTTTTCCCGGGAGTGTGATTAGTTATGATTGCAAGGTTCTCCATCGTTTCGTTTTCCGTTAAAAGGTCATTCTGCTCATCGTCGGACACAAGTGGGTCATTGTCAATATCTATGTTAGTTGTTGTAGTGGGAACTGTATAGTAGTCATCTTGCATCTCAAAAGAGCGTTCTGATATCACGAAACCACTATGCTTATCAACACACGAGTTACCATCATCACTCAATGTGCCATATTCATTTTGAACAAAATCAAGAGTTAACTGGTATTGCGAAAACCCCTGTTGAAATGCATTAGCTAATGAATTGTAGAAACGAGGCAGTAACTCAGTATCTGTTGAAATACAATAATACATTTCACTTTTTTCTCCCAAATGCTTATGTGGTTCGCGAGCATAGGTCTTAATGAAGAAAATAATATCTGCATATTTCTCTTTAATATTAGTATTCCCTAAAATTTGGTCACGAATTCGTGTATGAGGACTTATTACAATATTTTCATATGGCTGAAAAAACAGCGCTATATCTAATTCTTTTTTGAAGTATTGAGTATATCTTTTCCGTAAGTATATGATATTGAGTTTCATGTGTCGTTCCATATCCTTTAAACTTTCCTTTATTTCAGACTCGTTCTTGTGGTAAATGTGTTTAAATTCATTCATCATTTGGTCGACTACTAACTTATTCCGTCTTTGTTTTCTCTCTTTAATGTCTTCACAATTCATTTTGAGATTATTCGAATTGGGTTTAGTATTATTACAATCAACAGTCTGGTCACACTGAATTCCATCCATCACTAGAGAGAAATTGTTCTTATGACTCTTGGTTGCTTGTTCATCAAATACCCATTTATCGTTTATGCGTTTATATAAGTATATTTGTATAAGTTCATTTTCAATAGTTTCTAATATACAAAAGTGACCATTTAAGACTATTTTTTTCCCATTCACAATTGTACTTGCCATCGTTTCAGATTCGTCACTAGAAATATTATTTACCTCAGATAACTTATCTTTCAAAAATATAAAAAATTGTTCCTGAGTCATATCGTTCCTTTCAGTTTCATAAATATCAAGAACACCATAAAACGTCTTATCATAGACTTTATCAAAGTAAATTTCAGTATTATTATCGCTAACCATTTCGTCCAATTCAAGGTATCTTTTGGCAATAGTTACATCTAAATCACACTTATTACCCATTGTGACATCACCTTCTATATCTGTTATGTTTGTTTTGTAATTACCTAATACTGTTTCTAACGAAGTACTCATAAGTTTAACATTGGCATAACTAAGCAATGTAGATAAAAATGTTGAATCATCAACGGTCTTTATATTTTGTAATAATTCACTTAATGACCCAGTCATTGTTCCAATCATAGTGTAAAAATCACGGACCAAATCAACAAGTATAGTTTTTTCTTCTGTCGGTGAGTTCACTACCATATTGGTGAATACATTATCTAGTAATTGTTTTTTTCCATCATCTGAATCTTCTTCAGGAACTAATTGTTTCATCGACGAAGTATAGTTATTCCATACTCTGGTTTGCTTAGTTTTAAGTCGCCGTATGAGAACATTTCTCTGAGTATAAAGGTGGTCCTTTATACCCTTGTATATATTGTAATTCACATTCTCTTCACGAACTGTATATAACGCCATCATTTGCATTACATATTGTGTACCCAGTGCGTGTAAATTTGTCCCCCAATCCGTAAGTTTATCTTTAACTAATAAAAAGGTCTCAAAATTACTAGGGAGACCAACATTCATGTTTGTACGAAGTTTGTCATCATATGATATGTCAGAATTTATTTCAGAATCTAATACATATCTATTTGGTTTACTGAGAACTCTGTTAAAATATTTAGACGTTTTGTCATATGTTTCATCATTTGTGGTCAATAATGTTTGTTTATTGATATACTCAGTATCAATGTTGTCACGGAACGCATTAACATAATATTTATTGAGTGGAGCTAGTTTTACCTTATCATATATCGACGTCCCTAGTATATGAACTGCGGATTGCTCAACATACTTATTGGTAAGGGTTAAGTAACCATTGATGTTAATCTTATCTTCTGGTAGTATTCTGAATTCAATATTATCATCATTATTACTGGCAATAACGTCGGTACTATTGAGGGTATTATTAAATTTTATATAATTTGTTAATCCTTCATCATCAATAACATAAGGTCGCATATATTGGTCAAGTTGACGCGGAGTATATTTTCCATAGTTGTTTTTAAGATCAATCAAGCTGTCATATAATTTACCTTGATTTACAGCGTGTTCATCATCATAGTCACCGCTTCCGTAATCACCATATGACTTTCTAGCATAAAGTGATGTGAATCGGAACCATGGAACACTATCAAGGTCATTATATAAATGTGTTTTAAGAATAAAATCATCCTTCGCATTATAGATTGGCTCTTTGGGTGAATTATAATCATCAAATACAGAGAATGTTTCGCGAACTAACAAGAATCGCTCTACGATTTTTTGAATATACTTTAATGATTTATTTGTGCGATGCTTTACATCGACCTTTGATATTATGTTATTGAGTAAGTCAGATGCCTGAACACTAATACCATACCTTTGCTCACTCTCAATAACCTTAACAACCTGTTCAATTTCACCCAGGTCTTGACCATTATTATCAGCATTATGACTAAGCAAATCATCTTGTTCCCCTAAGTGTATATCTTCATCATTAAGCGTGAACTCGTGTAGAGTATGTTCGCTTAAATGATTCATCTCATCATCCTGATTATTTTCTTTATATTCTTCTTCTACGTCTTCAACATTTAATGCTTTATTTTCTACTGTTTGAGATATAACTTGTGGAGGCTCCCTCAATTTTATTGTTTGTATATTCAATTCGCTTCTCAATCCAGAATATCCAAAGTCAATAAATATGTATCGTTCAGTTTCAAAAGGGTAAATGCGCACTTCAATCATATCCTCTTCAACAGATACTATTTGACCAGTGACAGCAGATATAACATCACCTGAAAATAAGATATCAACCCATTTCGAGGAAATTAGACCATTTTGTCGTGCAAATCCGTCTTCGTCATGGCGTTGAAGTAAATAAATGTTTTCGATATTTTCATCAGACAATGAACCGTCGCTGTTGAATTTCAGATAATGATTTGATTCATTATTTGCTATTTGCATACGCATTTCATCAATATAGGTTATAATAAAAGTTTGTTTATCCAAATCATCAGACATTGGAGAAATTATTTCAATAATATCGCCCAATTGTAAATGAAGCGGTGTATTATCTAAACTACCCATCAGAGTAATATTATACTTATCGCAGAAAAAATATTTAGAAGTTAATCAGATGCGTATGATTTGTAAAAAATTGAAATGGAATATTACATACAACAATAATGTATTTAAAATAAAACATGCCGAATATTTCTGTTCAATCTTTCACTTCAACTAACAGCAACAACAATGTTGTTAAGTTCCACAAGGTCAACAATTCAAATAACGATACGTGTAAATATACACAGACGAGATACTTGAAGCAAGAACTTGATAACATCGTTGACGAGGATACAGCATATTATGGACGTTTCAGGTCCGTCACACAGAATACATCCGGCGATGTCATTGGATATGGAATTCCCAAATCACTCTCGGTCAGTGAGTTCGAAGAGAAGAACGACATTAATGATACTGACATTATAATTCAAGAATGTATTGAAGGAACTCAGATACAACTCTTCTATGATAATACACGCAATTGTCTATTTGACGACAGTATGAAACGTATTATACACGAGAATAATCAGGATTCAAACGTTGGATGGATGATTTCTACACGAAGTTGTATTGGCGCAAAGAATTCATTCTTTAAATCACAGGAAGGTGATAAAACGAAAACACATTCATTTGCCGAACTATTCATCGACTGCTGTTTGGCTGCTAATATTGATATTTCGTCTTTGAACAAGGCGTATTGCTATAATTTTATCATTCAGCATCCGGAACAACAGATTGTAAATGTATACTCAGAATCACGTGTTTATTTAGTAAACATATACAACATTCATAACAACGGTTATGATGATGTGGTTATTGATTTGATGCACTATCAAAAACCACTAAGCGAATATGGTATTTCTGCTGATATGAAAATTTATACACCGTGTCTGTTTGAAACAACAATGTTCAATAAGGTTGAGGATGTTAAAGAATTATATAGAGAAGGTAACAATTCTACAAGCAAACGGGAATTGAAAGGAGTAGTAATAAAGAATGTACTATCGGGTGACCATACTGTTATAGAAAACCCGCATTACGTATATTTACGCGAATTGAGAGGGAACCAACCAAAACTAGAATACAGATATCTTCAATTGCGGCAAGAAAATCGTATCCAAGAATTTCTCAGGCATTTTCCAGAACATAAAGCATCGTTTGACACATTCTACTCAATTGTCGAGGAATTTTCAAACGAACTTTACAACTGCTACGTGAGTTTAAACATTGAGAAGTGTATTCAACCGGATGATGTACCATTTGAAATGACATTTCATATAAACAATATTCACCGCTTGTACCTGAAAATATTGAGACCATTGAAAAAAAGTATGAGAATGTCTCACGTATGCGATTATGTGAATAATATGCATCCTTCAAAACTTATGTTTGCGCTCAATTATAAACATAGAAAGTAGTACAATAAAAAACCAATAAATACAATAAATACAATAAATAAATACAATAAACCAATAAATACATTATTTTACCTTGTTTTTTTAACAGTGAATCAATTAAGAAATACTATATATATTTTTATTCACATAATATATAACTGAAATATGTCAGACGTTCACGCTAAGAACATTCTCCTTATAATTGACCCTCAAAATGATTTTCATACAAAAGATGTCAATAACAAACACGCAACGCTATCAGTTACTAATTCTGAAAATGATGCAACAAATATTGTTAAATTAATTAATAGTGGTAAATTTAATGAAATTCACGTTTCGTTAGATACACATACAGAAAATCATATCGGACATAGCGGATTCTACGTTAAAGGGCATGTCCCCTTTGGGTTTTACAATGATTCGGTTAATGCTAAAAAAAGAGACGACATTCCAGATAATTATTTAGAGAAATATAACGAGTTACATATTGCGAAAAGAGGAGGGAATTATCAAATGTGGCCGGACCATTGTATTAATAAAACAGATGGTCATAAAATATATAAAAGTATACAAGATGAATTGAATAAAAGTAAAAATGTAAAATATCATATTAAGGGACAAAATGAATTAACCGAAATGTATAGTATTTTTAGTGCCACCGTTGACCCTGCTGATATTTTTGAACAAATCGATCAAAAAAGTCCACCGGTAAATAAAAATTCAGATTATGATAGAGTGAAGGGTGTAGATAGTTACGAAGAAGCGATTAATTCTGAAAATTTAGAAACAACGATGAATGATGGATTAATCGAACATTTGTTGGGAAATGGAAACACAGTTTATGTATGTGGTCAAGCTAAATCTCACTGCGTAGCAGACTCAATAATCGATTTATTGAATGCAATCAAACAACGCGGTTTAAGCGGTAATGTGGTTCTAGTGGATGATGCTAGTTCTCCTGTTCTATTACCAGGTGAGATTAATGGTAACTCGAAATTGATGGAAGGAGCTCAAGAAAGAATTAACGAAGCTGCTACAGCTGCTAGTGATAATAATAGTCGCTATAAAACGCAACATACAGATGCTATATTATCATTAAGTTTTGGAAATATGCCCGGAGGTAAAAAAAGAGAAAAAAGTCGTAAATTAAAAGACAAAAAGAATAAAAAAATGACAAAAACAAAGAATAAAAAAATGACAAAAACAAAGAATAAAAAAATGACAAAAACAAAGAAGGGAACCAAAACACGTGGTCGTCGTTAAATTTACGTAATTACATATTCTGTCATTTAAGTTGGATAAATCACAAAAATAAAAATCAAATACCACAAGTCATTAACTACGTTTTTAGAAACACATAGAGGTTATTGTTTCTATTTATATTACGATATTCCATATAATAAAAAATATATACTTTTTTATTATATTTTATGTAAAGTTAAATTTCCAACTGTGTATATGTTATTAAAACAGTTCCTTTATTTTTTTAAATGTCAATACGATGTCATTACACGCAGAAATGATATCCTTTTTAATGTCAATTGTATCAGTTGGCTCATGATATGCCACACGAATAATGGAGAAATCGTCGTGTGGGTGAATTTTTCTAAATCCCACAAATGACATCTTTTTTGACCCACTAAAACATTGTTCGTGTAGCACATATTCTAGACATTTCCCGAGTGTTTGATTCTCATTTAAGAGTTTGATATCATACGCGTTATCAATTGTTGATTGCGATACACCAATATCAGTTTCATCGTTATCTATTAGGTTAATATTATGGTTTACTTTCAATATCATTGCATCACACGCACGTTTAACAATATCAACATTATCATATATTCCGACTGTTTCAATCGTAAAATCAAATGAATTTTGTTTATAAATTCTTTCAGCATCAAGGTAAAGAAAGTTTTTATGACTTATAGTAATTTCATCATCTGAGACGTTGTCGCGCTTCATACTCTTCTCTTTCAAGTTCCAAACCGACTCTATTTTGTCGAGGTCTCTTGTTAGACCATATGAGCATGTAGAAACCACATTGTACATCCCATTTTTCTTCGCAGAATGTCGACTAAGTTTCGTTGTGAGTTTAATGGATTCCCCAGGAAGGTCGTTTGATATTTTTGGCTTTAGTCGCACAATATCAATATGCATTCCAGTCATTTTATTCGCTGGGAATACCTTTCGTATTTCTGATTCACTCAAATATTTATTATTTACAATATCACGAATCACCAAATCACCGGTCGTGACAACGCGAATTGTATCAGTATCATTCGTCTCGTCGAGTTCAACCACATAACTATCTACCGGAAATTCATCGTCTGCTATGTGAATAGGAATACAACTAAGACGCTGCTTAATGATTTCATTATTAAACCGTGTAGTATTTGTTTCAATATCGACTTTATTTTCACTGTCGGGGTATGAATGGATACATACAACTGGTATGTCAGATAAAACGGTACGCCTCAATGCATTTGCTATGCTCATTTCTAGTCCATTAAGGGTAAACTCGAGTACTCCGCCAACATCATTAATATTTTCAAGTTTAGGTTCCATTGTATATTTTATGAAGAGTCCTTATATACTATAACGATTTCAATTTTTCCCGAATATAGTTAATTTTATTGAAAACAACTCGTTTCTATTTCTATAATATATTATAAATAGTTATCAGTTGCGTAATACCAAAATATGAACGTGTTATATTACAGCAAGTTTTGTAAACATTCAGAAGCTTTATTAGAAATATTATCGAAATCAAATAGTCATACCAATTATTATTTTGTATCAATTGATAAGAGAAAGACAGTAAGTGGTAAAACAATAATAATCCTTGATAATGGTAAAGAAGTAACATTACCCAGTATTATAGAACGAGTGCCCGCATTACTATTAACTAATCATGGTAATCGTGTATTAACTGGTGGTGAAATACTCCATTACCTCAGGGACGCCGATGAAACAAATGGAAACAATGTACAAACAGAACCAGAACCTTTCCATTTAAATACAAACATTCAAGACAATATTTCATCAGACGCATATAGTTTTCTTGACATGGATAGCGATTCGTTAACCGCAAAGGGAGATGGGGGGGTTAGACAGATGCACAATTATGTACCACTAGATAACAATCCATTTATATCAACACCAAACGATGATTACGTTGCTGATAAAGTTGGTGCAGGTGGTCAAAACGATTTGGAAAAGTATATCGCAGAACGTGAAAAGAATATACCAAAGCATAAACCACAATTCTAAGCTTAATAAAAATATAATTGCGTTTAGTATTTAGAATTACTAGTGTCTATAATATATATTACAATGTCAAAATCAACGTATAGTAAAGCATTCAATAACCAAATGAGCGAGTTCCTCGAAGACATGATACGTATTTTCCCATCCAACGTAGATATTGTAAAAACAAAAAATTATTTAGCAGCAATGCGTAAAATGAATCCATCTATGGTAATTCAGTTATGGAAACCGTTTGTATATGATATATATCACAGTGAAATAGATGCCGGAAATATATTATTTTTTATTGAAAAGGATTATTCGCAAGATGTGTCAAAGATGGAATCTTCCGATAAAATAGTAGACGCGATCGACAGTATCCGTTCATTTGTAAGAGATATGGGACATGATGATAGAACTACATCTATGCAATATATACAAAATTTATCAGCATTATCAAATATGTATGCTGATGCTTAATAGTATAATTAACAATAATTGAATATATATTTAAACACTATTTTACTTCGAATATATATAATAATGTCGTCTGGAAATGAGGCGCAGGAAAAATTTTCAAAATTAGTAAATGATCTCATCTCTGATATGAGAGGGACATTTCCTGAATTAGATGGTCAATTAGACGCACTTTATGAAGACGGGTGTTTAAAAGTAGATACATGTTATACCCATTGTAAAAGCGTATTCCCTGAACGTTTTTTTGATATATTATATAAGCGTGATGAGATGTTCACTGACCCAAGCTGCAATACTACCTTTCTCCCATTAATAGATTTTGCTTCAATATGGCATTTGGGCGACGTTTCTGAGCAAACATATGATACGTTATGGAAGTACCTTCAACTCATTTTATTTTCACTAGTGGGTGATGTGGAAGATAAGTCTTGTTTTGGAGACACAGAACACTTATTCTCGTCGATTGAAAGTGATGATTTCAAGGATAAGCTAAGCGAAACTATCAGTCAACTTCATGATATGTTTGATGTTAGTAGTAATGATTCGAGTGGAGATGATAAGCGTGACATTTCTATGGGTAGTCACATACCTAATCCTGAGGACTTGCATAGTCATATCACCGGGTTACTTGATGGTAAACTCGGACGTCTTGCAAATGAAATCGCAAATGAAACAGCAGGAGAATTAGATTTAGATTTATCAGGTGCCTCATCCGGAGATGATGTTTTCAATAAATTATTCAAAGATCCTAAAAAATTAATGGGAATAGTGAAGTCGGTCGGTAGTAAATTAGATAGTAAGATTAAGAGTGGTGAAATAAGTGAGAGTGAATTAATGACCGAGGCCAAAGAAATGATGGCAAAAATGAAAAATATGCCAGGTATGGGTAAAATGGATGATATACTTAAGAATTTGGGTCCCATGGCAGCAAGTATGGGACTTGGGGGTGGGAAAAAGGGTGCGCGATTCAATACAGGGGCTTTCAAACAGCATATGCAGCACGAGGACCGCAAACAACAAATAGTTGAAAAATTAAAAGCACGTAAACAAGAGAAGGAACGGCAAGAAAAGCTCGAAGCCGAGCGTATTCAATCGCGCATTGTCAACCAAAGTGATATTGAGGCACTTATGAATGAAGATTGGTTCAATGAACCAGTCATCTCAAAAACTACGTCGAATAAGAATAAGAAGAATAAGAAGAAAAAGAAGAAAAATTAAATAGTGCTATAATAATATATACATAACAATCTATTAATGGAGTTTTGGACAAAAAATCCAACTAATTTAATCGATCAAGATGAAATACGCCATTTATGGCCAAATAATAATAACGGTTTTGATTCAAATTTGAATGCGTTGACTCGCTTGGTAATTTTGTTGAGCGTTATTGGATTTATTATGAACCGTTCATTCTGGAACCTAACCATTGGGTTAATTAGTATATTCATGATAATCCTATTTTACTATCATACGTCTAGGTCTGAAGGGTTTGAAGGAATGCCAGATGGAGTAAAAGAACCAAGCATGAGTGAAATAAAATATGAAAATGTTACTTCTAAAAATCCAATGAGTAATATCCTTGTTAATGAAATTGGTGATCGACCAGATAGAAAGCCTGCGCGTCCGTCATTTGTAGGCAGCGCAGTCGATAAAATTAACAAGGCAACAAAACAAATGATAAAAGAACTTAATCCCGATAATAAAGATATTGATAAACGCCTATTTAAAAGCATCGGCGATGAGTTTGAATTTGATTCTTCAATGCGTAATTTCTACTCTACTCCCAACACAACAGTTCCTAATAATCAAACAGATTTTGCTAAATTTTGTTACGGAAATTTAAAGTCACGTAAAGAAGAGAATATGACTAGTTTCTGAATAAATATCACCCCCCCATAACTTTTTATATTTTATTTATATATTATATAAAAAGATGATGAGTATTATCAAGAAGTTTATCAAGAAGATAAAACCAACTTTCATAACAACTGTTATTGTCCCATTAGTATTATGTATATTCCTCATATATCTTATGTATATTTACATATCGGGTGACGTAATTGAAGGACAATCTGGAAAGAAAAGAAAGAATAAAAACAACAGAAAGAATAAAAATAACAGACAGAATAAAAAAATTAATAAAAATATTAGGAGTATCAACAAGAAAGTCAAGAAGAACTCTAATATAATAAAAAATAATTCTAATATGATAGAGAATAATTCTGATATGATAGAATCGAATCAAAAAATAATTAATAACTTGAACAACACAGTTGACGAACTTAATGTTAAGAATAATTCTTATATGATAAACGCGAATGAAAATATAAATAATAACATGAAGAGTAACAGTTTAGGATATCAACAAGAAGAAATAAATTTTGATGAAATAATTTAATCAAGAATAAACAAATTATATTCTGTTTTGTATATATATATGGCAACTACCGATTATTTTTTTGACAATATGTGTCGCATAGGTGATGATAAATGTGCATTAAATCAAGGCGATAAACAAAACGTGTCTGGAAGTGATTACTTGCTTACAAACCATTTTTTAAGTGATAGCAATATGAGTAAAGGTATTGCATTTGCAACAAATCAACCAAATGTGAACTACAGTGGTACACAAGGCAGTAGTGTAGGTGGATCGAACATTGACGACAGTTCCAAGTTATTAGTGCAAAAAATCCAAACAAACAACCCAGAACGTTTAAATCTAGTTGAACGACCATTTCTTACGGTTCCTTATCTAGGTAAAGGAAAAGTGGACACTGACAAAGAAACACAGATAATCCAAGGTGAATACTATACGAACAAAAAAAGTAATAATTTAGTTTCAGAGACCAGTTTTATGCCTTATTTGAATACCCCTCTACTTCAATCGATTGAATCTGGCATTGCAAATCCTGCGAATTTTGTCGAAGACCTAGATGACGGGTTCATGCGTGGGTCCATGCCTACTCGCGACCTTCACCGGGATGAACGCAGAACGTAATGAATGTGTATACAATTTTTAATTGAAGAATGATGTTTATGTGAATATTAATATGTGATAGTGATTCGTATATTAATATTATAATATTAAGACGATACAGTAATATTGTCAACCAGTTCCTGTGATAATACACCGTCTAAATAGAAGTGGTTCAGTACTTTATGAAAATCTTCAAAATAATCATAGGAAAATAAAAAAACAAACGAATCTTCAATATTCTCACTCAGTACATTATGGCCAACAACTTTTGAAATTAATTTATCAAAAAGAACATCACATTTTAGGTCTTTAATTATATGGCTAAGAGAAGATGAAATAATGTGCTCATCGTAATCAGTCACATTGAACGCAGCAAGGAATTGTTGCTGATACAAATCATTTTGTAGTTCGTCGATTGCTGATTTATATTCAACCTTGTGATGAATGTTATAATACATATGTACGTGATACTTGTATATATGATATCAAATACATATTTATATCATAACTGTATTATATTTAATATTCTAAATATAATATAATGTTTAATAAACCGCTCGATAAAGACTATATTATTAAAAAGGAAAATTATGTCAGGTCAATGCCGAAAACAAGAAGAGAAAAATTTAAAAAGATTTTTATGCATAATTTCGAACCTGATGTTCAGTCGAAATTCTTGAAACTGCTACCTGGCGGATTTATACGTGATAATTATCAATTCGGACACGAATATATTCTTAACTCAATGAACGTATTTGATTTAATTGTGATTAATAAACCTTCACACGAAGTTCAAAATATAGATTTTATTAACGGATGTGTTGATATACTCGGCGATAATGGAGAGATTTGGATATTTTGTGAAAAGACAAATGATATTTTGAAGGGCGATGAATTGACGCAAACAATTACAAGTATTTTATATTCCCATAAAATACGTTTTTTTAAGTGTGTGCTATTTTCGGATTATTGTCCGTTAGACGTTTTGATAATTAATAAAAATAAGAACTCTAAATATATGAAGTAAAACATATGTTCCCAAATATCGTACGTCGCGATATGAGTTTAATAAATATTGTGTGTGTTTATTAAAGACAAACCACCTTATCAAATATACGAAATACGTTAAACGAGTAGTACATATTTTTTTTATACGTATACTATAAATGCCACCCAACGAAAATGGAAAATATGCGTTTTCAGCTGATGGAATCCAAAATTATTTTAATGATGCTATTAAAAAATTTAATGACCAGAATGTGAGGTCTGAAGGGGATGATAATGATGATATGTCCTTTTATGAGGTCAACGATTTGTTTGGTAATAAGGATTACCATGAAGTGCTTAAAAATATTCCAGACCAATCAGTAAATAAATTATGGCGAAATCGTTTAAGACATATATGTACTGCTCTACAAACTACGGTCGTACAGTTTAGTGGACGTAATACTAGTGATATCGAATTAGGCATTTTTGGAAGTGAAAGTCCTGCAAGTGATGTAGATATAGGTGTTTCATATAAACAAAATACGACCATTAACGATGATGTTATCAAACTATCTGAGGTAGTGGAACATTTTGAAACATTTTTTGTTGAAAAAGGTTATACCTCATTGGACATTGATGTTGAGATGTATGCTGATTATTTTATATCACCAAAGACAGGAGCCCCTTTTATACAGATGAACTCTGAAATTTATACTGCGTCTTTACCATATTTATTGGCAGGAATGTTAAAAAATAGTATTCAGGCGGCGTATGATATTAGTGAAGATTCTTGTGATATTCGGCGTCAAATTCCCAATATAAAAAATAGATATAGTAGTGAGATTTGTAATGGTCTTAACACGGAAGATAAATTTATAACGTTACTTGGAAATTCTTACAAACACTTACAAAACAATATTATTAATGTTATTACAAAATTAGGCCTCGATGAACCTAGCAACGTGAAATTAACCTCAATTATTAATAACGCATTTGCAGCTTATCCCGTCAATGCCATCTACACAGAAACGCCAATGGAACGAAATTTGCGTTCGGGCAATCACCCAGTTCCAATTTTAAATAACTATATGTCAAAAAATTACAACGATTCATGTAGAGAATATTACAAATTGTTGGATATAGCGCACGGTTTTTACCGTAATGCTATAACAGATACAGATGAGGATACAGATGAGGATAAAAAAAATTTATTGGAGTTGAATAAAGCAATAAGTCACGCATTAGTATATCGCGCGGAAAGTTACATGTGTGCACCTACTATATATCACGTTGTATATAGCATGCAAGCGAAACCGACCCCTGAGACATTAACTGTATTACAAAATCTTATTACTGTTGACGGGTATAAAACATCTATATTAGAGCAACTTGGATATCTGAGTCGTTTTTTTCGCAATTATTGTGTAAACACAGATGGGGAATGTGTTAGTGAGAAATGGATAAAGAAGAAAACAAAATATGTATCACGTCTCGAAAATGCAGTAGATAAAATACAACCAGAAGAAACCCCTATTGTACAAGGTGGTAAAAAAACAGCAAGACGCAAGCGTGTAACAAAAAAGGCGAATAGACGTAAAAGCAAAACTGGAATAATCATGTCTGACAAAAGAAAGAACAGAATATTCAAAAAAATAAGTACAAGACGTAAATTTCAAACAAAAAATAAATATAATCGCGTTAAACAAAAAACAAAAAAGAAGGTATAAATATAGATAATTTACTTATCAAACGGTATTTTACTTCTATATTCACGCATTCCACCACTATATTCAGATATGTTGACAAAACCTTTCTTCATTAATTCTTGGATAGCTAATTGAGAGACATTACATTCAGAATGGGCACAGTATGTAATTATTGGTATCTGATAAGGTTCAATTCGTTCTTTTAGCAAATAAGTGTTCAACTTAGGATAATGTAATTTTACAACTTCGCAAAACCACGATTTCAACTCATCTACACTCATACTTTTTATTGTTTTATATGAAAGATTATATGAGTTGGGTATATGGTCTTTCGCAAAGCTATCGTGTGGTAGTGTATTGATGATAACGTGCATTTTACTTTGGCAAAATTGTAACATCTTCTTTAATCCATACTGGCAAACAACAATTTTGGTATAAATTTCAGGTGACCATTCATTACATTTTTCATTTGATATAACAAAATGTAAATGTCGGAAGTATGTTTGTTGAGATTTTTGCGCACTATGTTTTGTGGAGTATAACTGTGGGCATTCAAATGAAAACATAATTGTTCCATCGCGACTAATACTAGTAACACCACTGTTTTCGAAATTGTGATAAGCTTTATTCGAATCAAGAATCATCGGACTCATTGTTTCTTTACGTTTAGTAGCCCAGTACAGTACCTTACGCCCCTTTAATCCCGTACCAATGTTAACATTTAGTTTTACATCAATATTAGATGGTTTGCGTTGCTTGAAGCCATTATTTGTTATAAATCTGGTAACGCGGTTATCATTTGCTAACCAAGATGGTTTCATATTTGATTGCGATTTTACAACTTTGTCAATACTAAACCCTATACAGGTTGCACAAGACTGATCTATTTTTGTCATATTAACGTATAATATATATTGATACTATAAAATAATATATTATTTTATATAATATTATATTAAACAATAAATTAAATGAAACGTATTGCTGATTGGAATACTGGAAAATATTTAATGTTTTCTTCCAGTTTGTTTTTACTTCCTGCTGTATATGCTTGGTACATATTTAATTTAATACAACCGTCCTTAATATTTATTTCTGCTTCTTTAATTTCGGTTAATTTTTGGAGAGATGCAGTAGATGATTGGCGGAGATATCTAGACTTATACTTTGCAAAATTCGTGGGAATATATTGCACTTATATTGGAATTACCAGTTGTCCAATTATTTATACATTATTCGCAGGATTTCCGAGTTTGTTCATAATAATATATCTTTATAATAAAGCATCTGAATTGTACAATAATAGTGAAAATAGTAAAGTATGGATTGCATATCACATGGGATTCCATCTGTTAGTTACAATTCAGCTATTCATTGTGATATATTATATGGGAAGTAATAGTTTAGTAAAATAGCTTAGAACCAATGTATATAGTAAATATACAATATTATGAACCTAAATGCACCCTATACACGTCTGTCTTTATATATCGATAGCAACAATATTGCATTAGTTGAACTTTACAATAATGCAGCGATTAAACATAATAACAAGGTAACTAGCGATAAATATTTTGATGCTGGTTTTGATATTTTCGTAAATGAAAGCATTGATATTCAAGCAAATTCATATTCTAAATTAGATAGTAAAGTTATTGCTGTGATGGAACAGATACAACCTAACAGCAATAATAATGATAATCTCAATAACAATGACAAAACAATCCCATTGTCATTTTACTTATACCCACGGTCAAGTATAAGTAAGACGCCATTACGATTAGCCAATAGTGTCGGTATTATTGATTCTGGATATAGAGGTAATATCATTGGAGCATTCCACAATATGGGAGATTCAGATTATAAAGTAATTAATCACACACGCCTACTACAAATATGTAGCCCAACGCTGTCGCCATTTATTGTAAATATTGTTACTGATTTCAATGCAGCCAATATGAGAATGAAAACATCTCGTGGCGAAGGAGGATTTGGTTCTACCGATTTGACTACAAGATAAATACCACTATTTCGTGATAATTATAATCCGAATATATTATAGTTTATATAATATGTTTGAAAATATTTCACATAGATACTTCGTGTATACTATAATAATTTTAGTCATAGGACTTATATGTGTACGTCATGTATCTTCATCATCAAAAGAGGGATTTTTTAAACGACTAAAACGAATAAATCCAACAAACGCTATAAAAAAGGTACTTCGTCCTATAATAAATAAGGGCAAAAGTGATATGATGAAACCTATAGAGCCATTAAAAAAACCATTCATTGAAATCGAGAACAAAATTAAGACTATAGAAGTCAAACACTCGCAATTATCAAATATGAGTAAGGACGCTGCGGAAAGTGTTGCCCAAATGATCACAAAATCATTAAAAAAGTTTTTCGATCAGATAAAAAGGATTACAGACGAAGTAGATAATATTTCAAAAGCTGCATCAGGCGCCATAGAGAATATAGCAAAACGAATAGGTAAAGCAACGACTTCTATTGGACAGAGTTTATACACGTCAATAATTTTCCCATTTAATCGTGTATTTATTGGATTGGGAAATATGTTTGTAGGTATTTTTGGCATCCTTCTGACTGTTATAATGAAAATTATTGAACTACCATTATGTATTCCCCGATACATTATAAAAGGGATTGGCGGTATTAGTGGATTATTATATAAGGAGTTGATGCCCAGACCGTTCAAGTACGTATTTTCGCTTGTTAATTTTGTATTAATACAACCTGCACTATTCATACTTTATTATTTACTTGTATACCCGTTAAACGCAATAACATCACTCGTAGGATTTAACTTTGTACAGATTTATAAAAGTTTATTGAAAACCAAATGTTTTGAATTTAATATTAATAAGGAAATCAAATTGTTGCGCCAGTCTGCGAAACAAATAGTACCCAAATTTAAGCCTATCAATATTCGTTTTTAATTTAGATATAGCAATAATCTAGTAAAAATATATCCATATAATTATAGTAGCATAAATGACAAATATTATAAAATTAAAACTATCATCTCGTGACTTGCTTATGGCAATATGTATTCTTATCGTTTCAGTTTTCGCTGTCTACAGGTGTACGTCGAGAATAATTAGTCAAGAGGGATTAAGTATAAGTAGTACTGCGAAGAAAATAGGTAAATCATTAATAAAGCCAGTAAAAAAATCAGTTGATAATTCCGTAAAGAGTGTCAAACAAATCGCAACAAAAGCTGGAAATGGAGTCACAGAAATTGGCGGAAAAGTTGACAATACAATTGATAATATTGGAAAAGTTATCACACAAACCGCAACTAAAACTGCAAATCAAGCAGGAGAACAAATGACAAAACAAATAAAGGGACTAACTAATAAAATTGAGGGTGTTGGGAATATGGTGACAAGCCAGATCACCACGTTTACATCAAAGTTGAGTAAGATGTTCAAACAATTTGGGGTTATTATTTATTCTGGAATTGTGCTTCCGTTAATAACATTTTTTGCAGGTTTCGGTGAAATATTTGTCCAATTATTTCAAGTCATAATGAAGATTGTTGAAAAAATTGTAATGCTGCCACTTTGCCTTCCACTTTATATGATTTCTGGTGCGATGGAGATGGCAACGTCAATTTATAAATGGATCACACCATCATTTATTCAAAATACAATTGGTTTTGTAAAGAAGTGGATTGTGAACCCAATTTTAAAAATTCTCTTCTATATTGTGATTTATCCAATGGAGTTCATTCTCAATCTATTTGGTGCAAGTATACTAAATGTATTCAAAGGTTCATTTTTCAATAAATGTTTTTCTTTTAACGTTAACGAACAGTTAAAGGCAATGGGTAAGGCATTCAAAAAAATGGCACAGAAATTTGCAAAGACATTTGGACGTATGGATTTTACAAAATTAAACGTGTTTTAGCCGGTCAATTATTGTACCATCAACAGGGATAAAGGTCACGTATATTTCCGCGCGTATACCGTTAGAGTTTAAATATATATTTCAATAACATACTTCAATTATTAAAATATAAGTAACAACAATGATTAAAACGAGGTCGCAAGTAAAAATAGACAAAATGACTGAAAATATTCATTTGAATATATCTATCGTAAATTAAAAACAAGATATTTCATTATAACTGTATTTTTTTTGATTATTTTATGAAATGTGTATAATGTGGATAAGGAGGCGGACAATGCGTGGTTAATCGTTTTTCAGTGATTGCTCGTCTACCAGATGTTTCATGTATACACAATAACTCTACAAAACGCGTTTTTTCTAATTCGCCATTACTGTTAGTGAATATGATATACTTTATATTAAAATCTTTCATCGCTTCGTAACAATTAATACAAGGTGTACTGTTCATATAAAGTTTATCATCTATATTGTGTCTTCTTCGCGAACGCCGTGAAATGTACAAATTTATTTTGTTATTTATGTTTTGCTTCTTACATTTACGAAGCACATCAATTTCTGCGTGGCAAGAGCAGCAATTTTGAATAAGCCCGTCCTTTGAAAATGTTCTATAATGATTACATCCACGTGCCACTATTTTGCCACCAACTACCGCAACACAGCCAAGCTGTGCCAACATTTCAGATTTTGATGCAAAATCGTATGCATCAGCAGCAAATCTTTCATCGCTCGAACTTATGGTAATTAATGGCATATTATATAATATTGAATTAAAACTTCCTTTTAAAATCAATTTTTTGTAAAAACCATTCGTACTTCGACAATTATTCTTTATACGTTGATTTTTAATCAAAATATAATACAATGGTGGAAGACAATACTATTGTATATAACGAAGACTTGTCATCTATTCTCGGCGAACTTAGCGATATTATGATGAGAAAAGGCGAACCATTTAAATCTAGAGCATACAAAAAAGCCGAAGAAACTATTTATGGATTTAAAGGCAATATAACGTCCGCCAATGATGTGAAAGGATTACCTGGAATTGGAGAAGCTATTCAAAAGAAGTTGAGCGAATATATTGAAACAGGTGAAGTAAAATTACTTATAAAAGAGCGCAACAATCCTATAAATATTTTGACGAATGTTCACGGCATTGGACCTAAACGCGCAAACGCATTAATTGAAAAGGGAATCACAACCGTTGAATTACTTAGCGAAAATAAGAGTATGCTAAACGATGTGCAACAAAAGGGTCTGAGGTATTATAGCGACTTATTGGAACGCATACCTCGCGAAGAGATTGACACATTTGAATTACAATTTAAAGATGTTTTTGAACAATTAAAATGTAACGGTTGTCGTTTTGAAATTGTTGGTAGCTATCGACGAGGCGCTGCGTCCTCGGGTGATATTGATATTCTGATTACTGATGCCGAAAATAATAAGAATCTTCTATCATCATTAATACAAAAGTTAAGAGAGTCAAACATCATTGTTGATATATTGTCGCAAGGGAAATCCAAATGTATGGCAATAATGCGTACATCAAATGGCGTGGCAAGAAGATTAGACCTGCTATATACACCACCAAGCGAGTTTCCATTCGCGATACTATATTTTACTGGAAGCAAGGCGTTTAATACAAGTATGCGCGGACACGCTTTGAAATTAGGATTTTCACTAAATGAACACGGGTTATCTATTATGAACAAAAAAAAGAAGAAAAAAGGTGATATTGTACCATTGGATGCGACCAAAGAACAAGATATATTTGATGCTCTCGGATTGGAATTTAAAGAACCGAGTGACCGAGAAGATTATACATCAGTAGTTATAATAAATAAGATGCCTCCAATTCTCGACTACAACAAAGCAGCTAATAATGCGCCCAACAAAGCAGCTAATAATGCGCCCAACAATGCACCTAATAATGCGCCCAACAATGCACCCAACAATGCACCTAATAATGCACCCAACAATGCACCTAATAATGCGCCCAACAATGCACCTAATAATGCGCCCAACAATGCGCCCAATAATATCGGCGTGTGTAATGACGCAAAAGAAGCTCTTGATAAGTGCTTACATAAGGAAAATGTAATGAAAAGCAATGATAATACTCAATATATAAAGGATGGAATGACAACACAATCTTCTAAATTAAAGGTTAAAGAAAAAACTGAAATAAAGGTTAAGAAGGAACTAAACCCATCATCACGTGTAACTCTTAAGATGAAATCTCATAATAATTCTTCTTCACACGTTGGTATTCAGAAAAAAACACGAAAGGTAAAACAAACAAAGACAGCAATTACTAAGAAAGGGATATTACTATTCGTCGTGAATTTTAGGAAAGAAGGGATTGAACTTGTAAAACAACAGACAGAAGACAATTTGATTCGTATCATACAAGAAGCTAATAAGCAATATTACAATGATACTCCAATATTCACCGACAATGAGTTTGATATTATAAAGGATTATGCCGAATTGACCTATCCTGATAATACAAAACTACGAGAGGTAGGAGCACCTATTGAAAAGCGTAAAGTTGTACTCCCATATTTCATGGGTTCAATGGATAAAATAAAACCAACAAGCGATGCATTAGTGAAATGGAAATCAAAATATCCGTCAGATTTTGTAATATCTGCTAAACTTGACGGTGTAAGCGGACTTTACTCGACCGAAGGTGGAAATCGTGTCCTTTATACTCGTGGAAATGGTTCAGTAGGGCAAGATGTAAGCCATCTAATTCCTTATTTAACTCTTCCACAAGAAGATAACATTACAATTCGCGGAGAATTTATTATAAGACAAGACACATTTGATAGATTCTACAAGAAAAACTTCTCGAATGCGAGAAACTTTGTGGCAGGCATTGTAAACTCAAAAAAAATAAACAAATCAGTAGTCAAGCATTTGGACTTCGTCGCATATGAAGTTTTGCTTCCAAGTCTGATTCCAAGTGATCAATTTAAGATGATGGGTGAAATGCAAGTAAAAAGTGTGTTACACTGTCGCGAAGAAGATATATCGAATGATTTATTATCTAAATATTTGGCTGATTGGAGAGCTTCTTACCAATATGAAATAGATGGTATTATAGTATCACATAATGCCGTATATGATAGAAATAATGGAAATCCAGACCACGCATTTGCATTTAAAATGATGCTTACGGAACAAATGGCTGAGACAAAGGTAGTTAATCTTGAATGGAATGCTAGTAAAGATGGATATTTAAAACCGAAAATTCAAGTAGAACCTGTTTTTGTAGGTGGTGTGAAAATCGAATATGCTACTGCATTTAATGCCAGTTTCGTGGTTAAGAATAATCTGGGCGTTGGCGCTATTGTAGAAATCATTAGAAGTGGAGATGTTATTCCATATATAAAATCAATAATACAACCAGCAACTACTGTTAAAATGCCGGACGACGAGTATTACTGGTCTAAAAACAATGTAGATATAATTTTATCCGATAAAACCACAAACATTGATGTCATCGTGAAGACAATGACACTCTTTTTTACAACAATTAATGTAAAACAGTTGAGTGAAGGAAATATGAAACGCATATACGATTCTGGTTACCACACGATACAAGACGTATTGGGAATGTCAGTTGGTGACCTCCTCAAAGTGGATGGATTCAAGGAAAAGACTGCAACAAATATATATAATAGTATACACGAAAGTATCGAAAAAGCAACTCTTCCTATTTTAATGAACGCGTCAAACAGTTTTGGCCACGGGTTTGGGACAAAAAAGTTCACCATTATACTTAAAGACCACCCTAACATTCTCACAGATACACTTACAGATTCAGATATGAAAGAAAAATTACTTACTGTACGTGGTATTGCTTCAACGACAGCTAATGATTTTGTTAAGCATAAAGACGCATTTTTAAAGTTCTTAAAGGATTGTAATCTTCTCAGAAAGCTCAGACTTGAACAAGCAAATAGCGGAACAAAATTAATAGATACGGCTATCGATACTAGACATGTACTTTTTGAGAAAAACATTCTCATGACTGGTTTCCGGGACGACGCGTTTAGCAAGAATATTGAGACGCTATATAGTGTGAATTTTCAAAAGCAAGTGAATAGTAAAACGTTTGCTCTTATTGTTAAGTCAACCGATACAACAAATAGTAAAATTAAAAAGGCTCACGAATTAAATATTCCTGTTTATACTTTAAGCGACTTTACAGAAAAATTTAGTTTGTGAGGTTGGAACTAGATAAGTATTATATTCCAATCTTTTGGCGATTCGCTTGTGATATCGACAACGCATAACTTACAATTCACAATTTGAATCGGCACATCTTTTAATGGAAATGAAAATGTTTCCTCCGTTCCACTATACTCTACGCTTGTATGTGGAGTACTTGAAAAATTACAATTAAAATTATCGCAAACTGTTTTTAAGGTGTTCCATTTAGAATAATGTAAGTTATATCCCCAACTGTGTAAATTATTGGTGTCATTTTCATAGAAATTACTAGGAAACAAAACCGGTGTTGGTAACAGTTCCATCGATAGCGAAAGTATGTTATACTTATGTGTTAGTGACTTGTATAATGCGATTGAATCATTTATATTCATGTAACACGCCACTGTAATATGCGGGACGTGTTTAGTATTCATCCAGTTATTGTCGTCAATTACGAGCCAAACACCATACCCGTATCCCATAATATACAATAAATAACATTTTATTTATTGTATTAACCAACTACAATTATTATTTAAGTATTTAAGTAATTCATTGCACTAAGAAGCAGTCGTTCTTCGTTATTTAATTTGCGAAATACTAATGCCTCATCAAGAGGTATTTGCATATAAATATTCATCATATTTTTCATGACAACTGTTGTACCCTTCTTTGTAATGTTAATTTCAGATATATATGCTCCACGCGTCAAATGAATCTTATCTGGATTTTTTAATGAAATCCAACGTACATAAAATCCTTCTCGCAAATCAGGAAGTTCATTGACGTACATATATCCTTTTAGTTTATCAAGGATGAATTCCTTTTGAGATTGGGATACTCCAATTTCTTCTAGTATATTTCTTTTAATATCTTCTATTTTTTCATCTGTCATTGACAATATACTATGATTGGTATTATCATCTAATGCCCCTAGTAACTCATCTACTTCAAGGGTCGCATTGATATTATCAGAATTGTTCATACAGATATGTAATGTATGAACGAAATAGTTTTATTACATTATTTGAATATTGTTTTCGTTGCGGTCAAACCAACCGCAGATAAGATTTTTGTTATGGGCGATTTTAATGACAGGTACAATGGATTAGGAAGATAACTTGTTATGTTCCCGTCGAACAATCCAAATACCAATAAATGAAGAAAAAATAACTCAAATAATACAGAATACTCCAAAAGAATATTACATAAATGTACTTAATGGTGCCATATGAAAATCTAATCTTCTTCATCACACGCATTTCCACAAATAAATTGTCCAGTACCTTTCATTTGAACTATGTCATTATCATTTCCACATAGTTGACATTCAGCAGTTTTATTATTTGGTTTTTCTTCAATAAATAAAATATCTCCTAATCCATCATCATTAAAGTATCCATCACAAAGATTACATTTTACCCATTGTTGTCCATCTTCATAATTTTCTTCGGTATCTTCTTCAAAATCCCAATCAGGTGGATATCTTTCACAATCCATATTCTCACATAATTGAGTGTCTTTAATTTGATTAATTTCTTCTACTATTTGAGGTACTTGATTCATACTTTCTAATTCTGAATGCTGTTTTTCAAAAATGGTCGCGTGTTTTTGTGTAGTCAAATGACGTTTCAACCTTGTCTTCGTAGGTGCTTTGAAATTACAATAAGTACATTCGTAAGACAATTCGTTGTTGTTGCATACATTATTCATATTATTATTGTATTTAGTTATAAATGTTTATACTGTTTTATTATATTTTTGCGTGAATCTATATGTCAAAATTATACACATATTTCGAATACTTTTCATTGACGAAAATTGATTTGATTTAGTTACAACTATGTTAACGTAATAAAGAAATAATTGTAATCTTTACAAAGTGTAAAAAATAATAATGATAGTAATCGTTTTTGATACAGAGACAACGGGTATTATCCCAAGAGGTATTGACAAGCGTGAAGATCTGAATAAAATGCCTTATATTGTACAACTCAGTTTTATCGTATTCGATACTGTTAAACGAACAATCAAAAATTCATACGACTATGTTGTAAAGTTACCAGACGGCGTAGAAATTCCAGAGGAAGCAGCCAATATACACGGAATTACCACAGAGACCAGCAGAACTAAGGGTGTATCCATAAAAAAAGCACTTGAGGTTTTCTTGAATGAAATGTATAAATCAGACTACCTCGTTGCACACAACCTGAGTTTTGATGAAACATTGGTGAAAACCGAACTGTATCGGCTTGGTCTTGACGGGGACAAAATATTCAACCATCCTAACCACAAAAACCTAGAAAAATATTGTACAATGCAGAAGAGTAGAAACATTTGCAAAATGAAAATGAAAGATACAAAAAATGGTTCCACTTATTATAAGAGCCCGCGTCAATATGAGCTACACGATTATTTATTTGGGACAATACCTGAAAATCTACACGATTCATTTAATGATATTTTGGTATGCTTGCGGAACTTTGTGAAATTACGTTTTCAATACGATTTGTGTTCACTTAACGTAGAATTTCGTAATATGTACGAAAAATATCTCAATGTAAAGTGTTAGTATTGCTTTGATGGTTTCAAAGCACTCAGTATTATTACCTAGTTATTTTTTATCTCACATTATACAGTTTGAAATAAAAATAAAAGTGCTATGTATATATAAATTATTCAATGTCAAGTTTCCAAGAATGTCAAGAACCATATTTTACAATATGTGCTCGCATTAAACCACCTAAAAATTTTAAAGAACGTGTAATCTTTAATAATTTCAGAAATGACAAACAACTGTATGTCAGTGAAAATAAAGTTAATTTCATGAAAGATGCTTACGTGGAAAAGCGAGATTACCATTTTAATAAAGTTTATGATATTGATTATACGAATGAAGATATATTTGCTGATATTGGAATTAAAATAACAAATGGATTTCTAAGTGGAGAAAGTATTACTTGTTTTTTGTTTGGGCAAACCGGTTCTGGCAAAACGCACACAATGCTAGGTAACGATTCAACAGACGGTATAGCACAAATGATTTTTGATAGATTGATTGATGAAACTGCAAAGAATGATACCAGCGCGTATATAAGTTGTATCCAGATATATAATCGTAGCTTATTGGATGTTATAAATGGTAATCATGCAGTTAAATATTTTCAATCAAATAATGGTTATGGAATGATAAAGGATTGTAAAACAATGCGATTGAATAAGAATAATCGTGAGACTATTCTGAATGCAATATTGTCAAATCGTCATACTGGTATAAGTAGCGCAAATAGTACATCAAGTAGGTCTCATCTTATGATTAGAATCCAAATGCGCAATTATGAATTAGTATTAATGGATATGGCAGGGAGTGAAAAGGCAAGTCAGTCGCACAACGTCGGTCCTAATCAGATGCGTGAAAATGCTTATATAAACAAGGGTATCCTTATTCTAAAAGAATGTATACGTGCTGTAAAATCCAGGAAAACATACATCCCATACAAACAACACATTTTAACACGCTTATTAAGCAAGATATTTACTGGACAATCGCGTTCATATATAATGGCAACAGTCTCATCCGACGTTGAAAATGTAAATGATTCTATTAACACTCTTAATTACGTTTCAGATATGAAATCATTAAAACGTAATGGTTCTGAACAGAACATTTCACGCGTTCCGTCAAAAGTCATTATTAAAAATGAGAACAAAATGAACGACATTGATGATTATTTCAAAGAAATTGGTAAATCAAACAAAAAGCGTGAAAAATTATTGGAAGCATTCAATGCTCACGATTATGATGCATTCCGTATACGAATGCGCGAGTTAATACGGAAAGAAATTGTACAATTACAGGATTTGTCAAATATTGTTTGAAATTAATAATCTCAACAAACTATAACGTAAACATCAACCATGACAGATTCATTATCTTGTGTTATTGGCAAGTCGCATAAATTAGATACTTCTCTCATTGATTATGTGAAAAAGCAATCGAGCGATTTAACAAAACAAGATGGGAAAGTTGTACGGGAAGCATTATTAGAATATGAAAAGGAGAGACAAATGTTTATCAAACAATATGATGATGACCAAAGCGTTATTGCCATAAATAATAAGCATTTCGCAAATGTTAACGAGTTTATAAGTACACATTTAATCAAAGGAGACGCACAATTAATGAGAACTACAAATAGTGCTCGAAACAAATACAAATATACACTTGAGTTAAATAGTATAATGTTTAAATTGTTTACGTACCTATTAATAGTATGTTGTTTAAAATTATTTCACAAGCGTGTATTTCCCAATTTAGGTAATGTATATGTAATGTCTGTTGCACTATTGACCATAATTTTCACCGTAATACTTGGTAAGCGTATATTGGAGTTATATTCTAAGGATACCAGAAATCACGACAAGTATGTATTCCAGGAAATAAGCAATTCGCAGAATAAAAGCGAAACGCAAATAACTGATGATTTATGTAAAAATAATGAATGCTGTGGTGATGATTTATACTATGATAAAATCAAAAACAAATGTGAAAAGACCAACAGAAATAACGCAAATGTTTCGAATTATTTCGTCGGTAGTATTTCAGATATACTTACAGGTGTGACTAATATTATATAATCCATAACTAACTCATTGTATATAATTTTACTAGAGCCATAATATATTACCTGTCGCTAAATATATTATGACCCAAAATAATGAATCAATAGATAGTTTTACAATAAATGATTTAAGTGGTGTTTTTGACGACCGCGAACTGGTTGATGCTAGCTTTAGTGCGTCGGAACTGAAAAGTGCTGATATAAGCGCTAGTTTATTGAGGGAATCTGGACATTACTCTATACAAGATTTACTTGATGCTTCTTATTCTAGTACAGAAATAATTGACGCAAGTTTTACATTTAATGATATTCAAAGACCCGAATATTCGTACATTACATTTCGAAATTTGACTGATACAATTGGAAACTATCTTTTTAAGCCAACGCAACTCAATGCTGGTTTGCCCAATGGTTTGTCTATACAAGATTTAAGTTTAAATAACGTTATACCATCAGATGGAGTTGTATTTAATACAGATACACATTTATACCGACGTATTGATATTTTGGATGCCTCGTTTACTATTCCAGCCTTGATGACTATATTTCAAGGGGACTTATCCTTTAGTATAAAAGAACTTGTTGATAGTGGTTATTCACTCGACGATATATTTAGGGGATATGTTCCCACATTAAAATTAGAGGATGTTTGGATAGGTCAGGTGTTTCCAATAAGTGAATATCATACAACATTGCTAATTAATGATAACTACGGTCAACCAATCACCACAACAGTTAATGACCTTCACTACTACAATCCCGAGTTAACAATTGGTGATGTATCTGGAATTTACGATTTAAGTAGTATAATACAAGGTGGATTCAACGTTAGTGAATTATTTACAAATCATATTAGTCTTACTGATGTGGTACTGTATCGTACATCTAATATGAATACAAATGATTACGATTATATGGCATCACATTTTGCAGGTATTTATGATATTTCAAATATTTTACAAGCAGGATTTCCATTGAATGAGTTGAAAGATATTTCCGATATTACAATTGGTATGCTAAGCGAATTAAACTTTACATTACTAGATTATTATACAAATAATTTTGCAGATGACGATATAATATATGTTGCCTACAATAGACCTTTAAATGAGGTGTATTCTATTTATGTGCTTGATAAAAACAACTTATTATTTGGACCACAAAATATATATGATTTGTCAATGGCTACTTTGGAAGAAATATATGATAGTTCTTATGGACTTAACGAAATAGTTAAGTCCAACTATTTTAGTTTGTACCAAATAGTTCAAGATTTGTCTGGACGACAAGTAGACTTTAAAATGATATATGACATTGTATATTATACTAATGATACGAGTTATAATATTAATGATTTCAAAACAATTACAGACATATCAAATATTATTGCCGATTTGAGTTTTTCTGTTACCGAATTACGCGATAGTAGTATTTCAGGTGAGCTACTAAGAGAATTTGGGGAATACACAATTACCGACTTATCGAATGGCGGATACGACATTTCTTCTATCATTCAAAGTGGATTCTCTACTCAGTCCTTATATAATGCAAATATAACCGTTGATGTTATTTATAAATATGGTAGAGAAAATTATACAGCAAAACAACTTCTAGAAGACACCTCATTCACATACGTTGCTGATGATATAATCCCAAACTGGAGGAATATTGAACAATTGGAGGACGTTTTTGAAATAACCGATATTGATGACCATTATATACCGTCTGATTTGTTAGGGGTTTTCCATATAAGCAATATTATCAATGATACATCTTACATTACACAGGATTTTTATGATGCCTCTTTCAGTGTTAATATTCTCGGTGAGTACGGGTACCAATTTTCAAGTTTAGTAGACACGAGTTATACAGAATCGCAATTATTAAATAAGAATGACGTTACCAGTTATTCGTTACAAACAAAACACACATTTTTTGATGTGTCATTTTTACACATTTATGGATTGTACACTCCGAGGGAATTACTTGACGCAAGTTTTATTGATATTTTAAGTGTTATTCAATACGGTGAATATAGTACAGCTGACTTTTACAACAGTGGTATTTCAGTAGTATTATTACAAAAAAATAATTATCCAATCACAGAATTTGTGGACAGTTCCTATTCATTATCAGATATTTTCAATGGAAATTATAGTGTAATAGATTTATCTAGTGCTTCGTATACTGCACGAGAATTATCTGTATACTCAGATAATTTCTTGCCACAAGATTTGTCAGGCATATATGATGACTATGATATTATCATAGATTCAAGTTATACATTGAGTCAACTAATTGATTCGTCATTTTCACTGGATAGAATTCAAGATAAAAACAATGATACTGATGGTACCAAAACGTTGCGTTTTAGCGTTATCGAGTATAAAGACCTTTCTTTTACGACGCAAGATTTATGCGGGGTTGGTTTTTCAATAAGCGACCTCAGTGATATTTATCCCCGAACGGGCAAAGACACAAACACAATCGTTAAAGCCGGATACTCCGTGATAGATTTATCGAATGCGAATTTTAAAATATCAGAATTAGTCACAGGGTTTAGTCTGCTCGAATTAAAAAATGCAGGATTTAGTGATACCGACCTTGCAAACGAGATACTTAATATAGATGTAACTACATTAAAACCGGCAGGAATATCTGTTGTGACAATTAAAAATGTGGATGTATCAAACATAATATTAAAAGAGTTGCTCTCATTATCCGGAGTGAATGCTTTTACAGTAAGTGATTTGGGTATAGTTGATGGATATACTGCGAATGATTTTTTTTCACTTTCTGGTGATGTATCATTAAATGACCTAATTACAACGTTCGATTATAATACGCTTTCTGATGCAGGGTACATATTATCTAACTTTGCGGAGAATAATGTAGATATTTCGTATTTGTATACATCGTACAATGATTTACCATTCAATCGTGAAAGTACCTTTATACCTACTATTGTCTCATTGATAAACGCTGGGTTTAGTTTCGATACAATGTACCCATTTTTCAGTTACAGTGTTATTCTTGAACCGTTTATGCCAAAAACGATACTAGAAAATAATTTCGATGTATTACAAGACATTTCCACAGCGACCATTGATAATATTATATTAATATATTCGCAATTAAATTCGGGTGGGTTGGATTTAAATATTGAAATGACGTCGGTCCAGTTCAAGTTATTGAGAGTTGGTGGTAAAATACTGAATGATTTAGATATAAAAATATCTGCGGAGTTAGTAAATGTATTCAAAACATATACATTTAAACTTGTAGATGGGTTAGAAATAGGAGATGAAGTTGCTAAATTGTATGAAGTTGGTGGCTACGATAAACTAGATGTGGATATACTTTCCAACCAAGAAATATCATCAGATGATTTGCTCGGACGGGGTGCAAGCATATGTGAGATAAATTCAAAGTTTGGTTTAGACACCGAAATAAAACGAACCTGGGAAAGATTTGAATTTTCAGAACTCAAAAACTCTTATACACATGAGGATTTAGTAGAAAATGCAATGCGTCGCAAAGCAGAAGTATTAAAACATTCGGAAAACACATATAAAAATACAAAAAAACAAAACATCGTGAATAGTTTGAAAGGTTCTACAAAAACGTGTTTGCGTCAAACATTTGCAACAAGCAGTTCAATTTCTGGTGCGAACTCAAATGTTTTGAATCTAAATAGGGTCGGCAATACATTGATTTATCCATCTCCATCAATTGAGACATTTAGTTTGTACCCGTCAAGTGCGTCAAATGTACCTGGACAGATGCAGCTTTATCTTGACCCTTCAAAACCTTTGGTTCGATATAATAAACGTTATAGTTTTCCAAATGATTCATAAACGATTCATAAACGATTTCTGATAACTTATTCATTATTGGTATATTATCAATAATGAATAAAACGAAGCATAAATTATTAAGCATCACAACCTAAGTAGATGCAGTATAACTATGAATTTGTTTTCCTGAACGTAGTCTTGTATATTTAGGATAAACAAATCCATTCATGTTAATAAAAACAAATGCACTTTGTTTCAGTAGTTCTCCTTGTAATGATTCAATATTGGTGATTTCTAAAATCCATGGGCTACTAGTTCCATAGCGTAAATTGTTGAACATATGACAATAACCGTTATCTACGATAAGAGAGTTGAATTCATTTACGAGGTGTGTTTTACCATTACAACTTGTTCCGTATAACACAATATTCTGCCCGGTAGAAATTGCATTTCTTACGGACTTTTTCGCAAATGTATATTGGTCATTGAAATTTTTAATCAATGACATTATATATCGGTACATAATGCGTTTAAATGGTAATACATTAAACATATGTTCTAATTTGGTCGCTTCCAAAAACATGACCCGACCCTTTCATATCAGTATAACATATTTCAAATTCATTAACGTCAGACCAGCAATAATCATAGCATAACATTAAATTTGGTTGTTTATCAAACGCAAACTCAAAATAAAAACTTGTATTATTGTGGCTAATTGCTGTAGCTTTCATAATTGTCTGTTTTTTACGGAGAATCTGTTCAACTGCACTGTATCTTCGGTCGTACTTATGGATTACGTTTACATATTTATGGTAATCAATTGCCGTTTTTTGTTTATTTTTATACTTGATACGCCCATCATATTCACATATAAGATTTACTAATTCGTACGGAAGGTTTACTGATTTATATTGAATTCCCTTAGTCATTATATTAATAATAATAAAAATCTTTTAAATTATTATTTTGAACATCTAATGATATACATATAATGATTATGACTATTGTGGAGACTCGTTATCACCCGTGCGTCTTCTAATAGTCGGTTGTTCGCACATAAGTTTTCCGTCATCACAAGGAGCTTTAACCGCATTTGCTTGATAAGCGTGTCCATTTTCGTGTGAGTCTTGCACCTTGATATGTACATATTCACCGGTTACAAGGTAACCGTATTTCATCTCATTCTTCTGAATGGAAGAATGATGCGTAAAAATGTCAATATTCACAAGTGGACCTTCTTTCACAGTGACATACCCATAACCCTTTTTATTATTAAACCATTTCACACAACCAATGTAAAACTGTGACTCTTCGTATGTGACATCCTTCGATTGTTCTGCCATAAATGTTAATATGAACTGTACTCACAAAAATGCTTTATATCATTTTACATAACAATCACCATAATAGTTAATCCAGATTGAACAATACTTATTAGTTTTGAAATGTTTGATACAGGAATGACGTCACCGTATCCTAAAAGCGACCCAGTTGAAACTGAAAAATATAATCGATTAAATAGCTGTTGTAACCCAGTAGGTTCAATTTGGTCTGGCGATAGTTCATTTTCCTCCGCAACATTTTCTGATTTTATTTTTGCATTTTCCATAGCATTCACCTTTTCTATATCGTCTTGTATACTATTTTCCATTCGAAAACCTTCTGTATCTTTATATAGAGTAGGTTTAATTTCTTCTTCCACAATGTTCTTGCGAATAGTTTCTTGAACTTTATTCACTCCACTGAAATGAGTATCATCGAGAATAAAATAGATAAACGTAAAAAATACGATTGACATTAAAATAATTACATATTTGCTGACTTTGAAATTCATAATTGATATCTTCATATGTTGTATAAGTATTATATTATACAGCTACATTATTTTACCATACAAGTTATCCATTTTCGGTCAAATGACATAAATTTACTCTATTCGTTATTATATACAATGAATCGTTCAAATATATCTGCTAATTTTAGTAGAGCAGCTCCAAGTCCAGATACATATCTTAATCATTCAGTTTTATCTAACCCTAACCATCGTGTTGAAAAACGTAAGCAATCATCTGTTTCCATTAATGATTCTATTCAAATACTGAATAAAAAGGTGATGGCCATTGAAAATCGTCTACCCACCAATACGGAAATAGATACCCATCATTTCGATATTGAAAAACAAATGAATATTTATAATGAACAAATTATAGATATCTATAATCAAATTAATACACACCAAAATGAAGTAAGTGAATTAAGGAATATTATTTCCAAGCAGAACATTACAATAAATAAAATGAAAGAATATACGTTAGAGCTTTACCACGCGTTTTTTCAAAAACAAATGTCGGACACCATTGACAGTGAGATAAATGATTCACCTGTTATACTCAAAGTATCTGATGCGAGTTGTCTATCAACAGACCAATCAGAAGTGGTGTCTGACCAATCAGAAGTGGTGTCTGACCAATCAGAAGTGGTGTCTGAACAATCAGAAGTGGTGTCTGACCAATCAGAAGTGGTGTCTGAACAATCAGAAGTGGTGACAGATGTTAACACCATTCGCGATACATTTAAAAATATAAGTATAACAATTACAAATGGCGACGATGAATATTCGGAAAATCTTGATTGTTTAACTACGTCGGCGAATGAGTGATACATCAATTATAAAAATAGCATAAAGCATAAGTCAGTGATAGTATAACATGCAAATTAAAATCGACGATACAAAAAAAGCAAATATTTTTTGCGAAATTATAAAGAAGTTTAGATTATTCACAAGTTCAATTGTCTTTCTGATTGATAAAGAAAAGTTTTATATACAAAGTATGGATTCAGCGCACGTTGTTGTGCTTGAACTGCAATTGCCAAGCTCTTGGTTTACGTGCTTCGAAGTTGATGAAGAATCTAGTTTACAGCTCGGGATTGATACCATGATCATATCCAAAATTCTATCCGTCAAGGCCGACAAGCAGTTCATACGACTATACACAGAAAAGGAAGATAAATTGGGCATAGACTTTTGCGGAGGAGATGAAGACTTTAACCGTTTTTTTGAAATTCCATTGATGGATATTGATAGTGAACTCCTAGGGATCCCAGAATCAGATTATGATGTTACATTTGTTATGGATTCTAAAAAATTTAAAGCGATTGTTGATGATTTCGCTTGTTTTGACAATGACATTATTACTTTTTCGTGTGATGAATCCTTTACACGGATGATGACATCTGGTATGGATGGGGATATTCAAGTTGAAGTACCTCCCGATAAGATCCCATTATATGAGATTACAGAAGGTTGTACTGTAACATCCAGTTACAATTTATCGTTTTTGCAGAAAATGGTACAATTTACCAAGACATCATCTTATATTCAATTACAAGTGAGTGCGAATTTTCCACTTGAGGTGAAGTATAATCTATGTGAATTAAATAAGGAGTGTTTTCTTCGTTTCTATATTGCGCCGTCTATTGATGATTAAATATATTTCCTTGGTGATATTGAAACAAACTTATTTGTGATACGCGTTTAACAACTCTGATTTATCCAAATGAGGTTGGTTATGTAAAACGTAACTAACTGTTAGAAGGTCTACCTCTTCATTACACTGTGCATAATCTTCGTTTAATATATATTTGACGCAAAAATCAATAGTTAGCTTCTGAGTATTCACTACGGTTTTCATATTCAAATGTTCTATGTTTTTTTCCAATTCCTCTATTATATATTTATGCTGTCGTAGTTTACTATTGGTAATATATGTCATGTTGTGTTGCGAATTAAACGGATAAAATATGTTTATTCAATTTTTATAGATTCTATATATATAATGGAACCCGGACGAATAATGTTGTTGCATTCAGTAGTAATTGGTATTTTATTATACATTCTTATGTTTTTTATGCTTGGTCAAAAGCAAATTGTTGCCGAAAACCGAAGTATTTTATTTGCTAGTTTGTTATTAGTATATATGATATCATTTGGTCACGGATTACCGACGTCAATAAACAAGAATTTATTTTGACTGTGTTATTAGATTAACTATTTAATCGTTCTTCTAATTTAAAATTGTCGTATCATATAATCGCATCTTTATCCATTACAGTCAATACATAATAAATTTTTACATCTTTATTATTTATTACACCACGCCATTTTTTACCATCAACAGTATAAATGTATTACATAATTATCTCGTTAGGGTAGGCTATTTAATATCGCAATTAATATTATTATTATCTTGATTTCATCATGTTCAAAACAATTATTTCATTTGTCATTTTTATAGTTATAACGCTGATATATCTCCATTTTAGAGAACACAACGTGCAGGTCCATTGTAATGAATGCTTTACATACGACATCACAAGTAAAAAGGAGTTTGAAAATTATTGCAAAGATAAAGTACCATTTGTATACAAGTATGGAATATCGCCCGAGGAAGAAAAACTTATACCAGAAGCAATGCGGTCAACCTTCTCAAATTATGATATACATGTAAACGATAATGAGATAAATTTACAGCATTTTTACGATGCTGCGGTTGACGTTTCGTCTGAAAGTAGTTATACAATATCAACAAATAATACAACATTTATCAATGATACTGATATTATTGATAATATCAGATTAAACGACGACTTTTTAAAACCATCATTCATCACAAATAGTGTATACGACTTGTGGTTGGCAAATAAGATGAGTTGTACAAACGTATACAAATCAAAGTTTCACCGGTCGTTCTTACACTGTTTGGGTGATTCTTGTAAAGTAAAGTTAATTTCACCCAAATATGATGTATATATTGATACGCAAGTATCTAATTATAATGTTCACGATGAGATAAATAAAGAAATTAATTTTTGGGAAAATGATTCAGAAAAAAACACATACAATAAAAGTATTAATAAGATAAAAACAGTTGATGTAACCATGACAAGTGGTGACATATTATATATTCCTCAACATTGGTCTTATAGTGCTCAATTTGGTGAAAATACATCCGTAGTCCGATATTCATACATAACATACATGAATAATCTTCTATTTCTAAATAGATATATTGACATCGCTATACAGAAGATGAAGCACATTTACAATGTATACTGTAAATGATAAATTACACTTGTTTGTATATAAAATTGATTATATGTGTATTATGAAAGACATACACATATATAAAGGAACTATAATATGTTAAAACTTCTTGTGGAGGACCGTAATTACAATAAATACACGTTATATGACGCAAATACATTGGAAGAATTGATTATGTCATCAATAACTGCTAATGATATTCTTGGTGCGAAATTATTCAATAACGACGTAGTTAAAGTATCAACTAATAACGAAGATAATAAACATAAATTTACAATTATTCATTCTTGTATTCGCTCAATGACGAGTATCCCGTGTGTTTTGATTTGTAATGATGGAAAAACATTTGGAAAATCAAGTTCTGGTAAAAAATTCCTGTACAAATGTATACCCGACGATAAAAGACTACCTTGTTTTGTGGTTCCTTATGAATTAAAGCAAGGGGTCTTCTCAAAAAACATTATAAATAAATACGTGAATATTTCATTTGACCACTGGAACGGAAAGCACCCAAATGGTTTACTAACGCAGGTCATTGGGGATGTAAACGAGATCGATAAATTCTATGAATATCAATTGTATTGCAAAAGTCTGAATGCTTCCATACAACAATTCAGTAAAAGTTCGATTAATGCAATTGGTGGACGCTGTACAAAAGATATCGTAGAAGGAATGCTAAATACGTTTACAATAGAAGACAGGCGGTCGTTTGACGTGATTACCATTGACTCAAAATCAACAACAGATTTTGACGACGCTCTTTCTTACACCTATACGGATACAAGTCAAACACTTTCAATATACATAACTAATGTAGCACTCTATATGCAGTATCTTGGTCTATGGGAGTCATTCTCGGAACGTATATCAACTATTTATTTACCTGACCGGAAACGACCAATGATTCCTACGGTACTCTCGAAATCATTACTAAGTTTGATACAAGGGCAAGACCGTATAGCACTATGCTTAGATATTTCATACGATATCGACAAAAAGATATTTCAAACGTCGTTAAGAAATGTTGTGATAAATGTTAGAACAAATTTTGTTTATAACGAACATTCACTTACGAAAGATAAATTATATCAACCGTTATTTGAGTTTCATAAAGTACTTATACAACAATACCCATATAAAGAATGTGTAAATACAAGTAATCACTTAATTGCGTACTACATGGTAGTGATGAACTATGTATGTGCGCAGATGCTTAGTGACTCGAATAAGGGTATTTTCAGGTCGTACGTACGTGATAGTACAAAGGAAGATAGCGACGTATCTGAAATCAAGGATCCATCTATCAAGACCTTCATCCAAATATGGAAATCAACATCAGGTCAATATGTGGTGGGAAACTGCGACCTACCAAAACACCATGACCTTCTTGGATTGGATACATACGTACATATAACATCACCCATACGAAGACTAGTCGACCTTCTTAATATTATAGAATTACAACAATCAACATCTTTGTTAGAGAAATCTGAAAGTAGCTTGGCATTCCAAGATAAATGGATAGCACGAATAGATGATATAAATAAAACAATGCGTGCGATTAGAAAGGTGCAAACTGAAAGTGGATTACTTCATTTATTATCAACAAATCCTGGTATAGACCAATGTGAATATTATGGGTATTTGTTTGACAAAGCCATTCGTAATGATAAGCTTTACCAGTATCATGTATACATTCCTAAACTACATCTAGTGTCGCGAATTACGAGTCGGCTAGAAAAATCGAGCAACGAAGAAGTAAAAGTAAAGATATTTACATTTGAAGACGAAGATAACTTTGTTCGGAAAGTCCGCGTTCAACTTATAGAATAGGTCATAAACTTATTTGCCAGGTCAGAATATTTTTTAATATATTGATAAAGTAGAATCTTACAGTTTTCTTAAACAATTTACATAATGGAATTAAATAAGAGTGATTATCGAAAAATAATGAAATATTATGGGCTAAAGATTCCACGAAACAATAAAACATTAAAACAAAACGCAGAGAGTGTGCTGGCAGATAAATTATGTAAATGTATTAAGAAAGTGAACAAACTTAGAAAAACACGTTCGGTGAATTCAAAACGAATGGTAACGCGGAGTATGACGCGCAAGAATAATTCTAATCAACTAAGAGCATCTGTGGGTATATGTAAAAATTCCGTTTTAACAAAAAAACAGCTTAATATAAACAGGTTTTCTTGCAAAGCTAAGGCCAGACTTTATAATTTTCCAGATAAAAAATACGCAATAAAATTAATTGACGAATAAGTGTTAAATGTCTTACTTTATTTTCATGGTATATATACATCAATAGAGGATGTGCGATAAAGGTAACTCACCGATTGACATAAGGCAATCAAGAATTATTGGAACTTGCAATTCAAAATGTAAACTTTCGACGAACTATAAAGTGAGTAATTGTGTTGTAAAAGGGTCTAATGATAAGTTGGTTATAAACTACGATAAAAACAACTCTCCACCAGCAATATTCAATCAACACAAGTACAATGTAAGCGATATCACCTTATTTAGCCCATCACTTCATTCATTCAACGGAAACAAAGCAGACGCAGAATTATGTATAATGCATACAACAAAAGGTAACAATCTACTTCTATGCATTCCTATAATGACAAGTATGAAACAAACAGAGTCGTCTCGTATTTTAGAAAGTATTGTAAGTGGTGTTACACAACTCGCCCCAAACTATGAAAGCGTCACTCTAAATGTAGACGACTTCACACTTCAACATTTCATACCAAATAAGCAACTATTCTATTACGAAGGAAATAAACCATATGGAAATTGTAATGGTTCATATAATATCGTAGTGTTTCATACAAATGATAAAGCAACGATATCAGCAATAACATTATCTAAACTTCAAAAATATATTAAACCTCATTCATATAAAGTGAAGGATGACAGTAATGTGTCATTGTTTTTGAGTGGCTCGTATACAGCAGCCGAACAAGCCGCCGGTAAGGTATATGTAGAAATAACCCCTTTATCATCAAATGAAATAGGCGACGAAGAAATACGTGAAAAGCAGCGGAATGATATTCGAACTATTTTGAATGAGAAGGAAAATGTGTCATCTGATATGTCAAATTTGGATACAGTAGATAATACATCTAGTGTTTACGAGAGTGACACGCAAGAAGGGTTCACAGTAGCAAACAACCAACTAAGCATCAATGATATTGTCCAGTATGGAATTGCCTCATTACTTCTTGTTTCGATAGGAATAGTGTCGCGAAAACTATTGCATCGTTGAACCCTTAAATGGTGAATTATAACTAGTTATTATATAAATAAAAACAATCCAAAACATCATTAACTTCATTAACTTCATTTTTGTTGATTTGTATAATTATACAAGTCAACAAATATCTTCCTAAACTAGAGTAGTTATCGTATTTATGTTTTCCCAATACCAGATAATGGAATCATATTAATACGCACTTCATTTATAGTGTGGTTGCTTGGTGTAATTCCGATAGAATAGGTTTTACATTGGAAGGACCAGCTTGACCACTAACATATGGTTTCATTTCATTCACAATGTTTTCCTCGAGTGTCGTTTCCTTTACATTTTGGTTCATTTTATTGAAATCTTGTTTTTTCTTATCTTCCTCGGGAGTTGCTTCATGGATCATCATATTTGCGCTTCCATAAGAAACACGGTTTATCATTTCATAGGCAACAATTAGACCGAATACACCAACTAATGCTGAACGATTTCCTAATATCATAATTGCAAACACTACAATCATTAAATTTCCTAATGTTGTGTTCAATTTGTCGTTGATTGCCATTGGAAAGTCAACATTACTAAGTAAATACACAAAAAATACTAGAAGGAGCATGTAATCCCCTGCGTCCATTTGAAGACCTTTTACTAATTGTTTTGATGTAAAAAAATCTTTCATTTGCATGATATCTATATATACTTAGTGACATTTTATTATTGAAAAAATTGAATAATTTTAGTATATTATAAAAGGTAGTAAAAGTTGTACTCCTAATAAAGACAATGGATAGCTATATTGGTTCATACGGATACACTATCCATAAAAAATATATCAGCAGCGAACAAGTTAAAAAGATAACGTCTGACTTGACAGTAAAACCGAATATTCATAATGGTATGCCTAGCCAAAGTGTAACTAGTTTTCCTGTTTACCGTGAATCGAGTTCGAAATATTACGTTCCAAAGTTCTACGGTATCGAACATTTTGGAAGCGTTCAAACACGTCTGAAAGAAAATAGTTTAGCAAATGATTTGTTATTTGTAGGAAGTTTGCGAGAATATCAAAATACTATTGTTGACAAATATATAAATATCGCACATAATGGGCAAGATATTGGTGGTGGTGGTTTGCTTGAAATAGATACTGGTCTAGGAAAAACGGTCATTGCTATAAATATAATAGCAAAACTGAAAGTAAAAACGCTGATTGTTGTACATAAGGAGTTTTTGCTTAATCAGTGGATTGAAAGATTAAACGAGTTTACCCCCGCCGCAAAAATAGGGCGTATACAAGGTAAGATTATGGACACCGAAGGTAAAGATGTTGTCATTGCAATGCTTCAATCAATCTCTATGAAAGATTATAATCCTGATATTTTCAAACAGTTTGGGCTTATGGTAATCGATGAAGTTCATCACATGGGTGCTGAGGTGTTCAGTAATGCATTATCAAAAGTGGTTACAAAGTATACCCTTGGTCTCAGCGCGACAATGAACCGTAAAGATGGTCTTGCAAAAGTATTCAAAATGTTTTTAGGACCAATTATTCACACAGAGAAACGAGAATTGTCAATGAACCAGGTAAATGTGAGATGTTTACAATATTTCACACGCGATGAGGAGTTTAATGAAACATCGTATGACTACAGAGGTAAAACACAATACAGTAAAATGATTTCTAAATTATGTTCGTATAATCATCGAAGTGAGTATATATTACGATATATTTGCGAACTTCTTCGCGAAGACCCCAAACAACAGATAATGATTTTGGCACACAATAAATGTTTACTCAAATACTTTTATGACTCAATCGTGTCTCGTAATATTGCAAATCAAAGTGTTGGGTATTATGTTGGCGGAATGAAAGAATCAGACCTTAAGATTAGTGAAAAAAAGACAATTGTAATCGCTACTTATTCAATGGCCTCAGAGGGTCTAGATATTAAAACACTCACGACACTCGTACTAGCAACACCTAAAACAGATGTTGTACAAGCTGTCGGACGTATATTACGAGTGAAGCACGCAAATCCTCTGGTCATTGATGTAATTGACTCACACGAAATATTTAAACGCCAATTCAGTCAAAGAAAGCGGTTTTATAAATCTCAGGAATATGGTATATCATTTATTTCATCAAATTTAGGGTCGTTCGATAAGAAACACTGGCAAACAAAAATGTATAAGGACGTTGAGTCGAAACAACGTGATAAAAATACAGTAAATTGCGAACGTAAAACATCAGCGACTTACAATGCCCCCCCAGAGCTTTTAAAAATTCTAAATACACCTGTTAATATGTACGATGATGACGACGACGCATTAAATAGCTATTTAAACACTGACGAAGAATGTCATATAGAAGTCTAGAAAATAATTATGTGTAAATAGAGTATATATGTCGCGTACAATTAAAAATAAACCGTCAAAAAAAGACAATATAAGTACTTCATTTTCGAAATTCAAAACCAAAACCAAATCCAAAACCAAAACCAAATCCAAATCCAAAACCAAATCCAAAACCAAAACCAAAACCAAATCCAAAAAAAATAAGGGAAATAAAAAAAAACTGACATCTAGGAGATACAATAAGCCTAAGAGAATATCACTCAAAATATCAGAAATAAAACGCGGTCAAACAGGAGGTAGTATCTTACCGGAGGTTACTAACATAGGAGACGCATTGACAAGTGAATCGTCATCTTTTTTCAGTAACTACTACAGTGGGACTACTACAAGTGATGTTAGTCCTTTTCCTTGGGATCAACCTCTTTAAAACATCTGTGTTATATTATACTAAAACTTATTCATTGTATAATATAAGCTCGAACCCATGACACAATTCAAGGGGGAAACAGACGAAGAACTCTTTGAAAACAACATAGACGATGCCATACTACAACAAACTATCGAACATTCACGTGATATTATTCATAGTTATTTTAGGGATAACCAATATGCATTGGTGCAACATCACATAGATTCATACAATGATTTTATGGAAACAGGTATTAAGCAAATAATACAAGAAAATAACCCCATTAAAATCAGAAAGAACTTTAATGAAGATACGCAAGACTATGATGTTGAAATAGATGTCTACATTGGTGGTAACAATGGTGATAAACTTTATTTCGGAAAACCAACTGTATATGATGGTGATGAAAGTCACGTATTATTTCCAAATGAAGCGAGATTACGGAGTATAACCTATGCTACAAATGTTCACTTTGATGTTGATGTACATTTTTCACGTCATAACGTTTTTATCAATGACCCGGACGACGACTCCAAAACTATAATCGGCAATGAGGATAAAAGTCTTTCTTTTTCAAAAATACTTCTGGGGCGGTTTCCAATCATGTGTCATTCAAACTTATGTTTGCTACGAGATATGCCAAAGGGTGTTATTAATGAGATGGGAGAATGTCCAGATGACAATGGAGGATATTTCATTATTGATGGAAAAGAGAAACTCGTCATCCCACAAGAAAAATTTGGCGATAACATGATGTATATAAAAAAGAATTCTACTGATGACAAAAACGCCTACAGTTGTATCATGAGAACCGTGTCTGAAAATGCATCAAAGCCTGAGCGGACATTCAAAATACATATTGTCAATCCAGATAACAAATATTCTAACAAACAAATAGTAGTTGACGTTCCAAATGTAAGAACACCCGTCCCCTTGTTTATTCTCATGCGTGCACTTGGCATTGAAAGCGATAAACAAATTATACAGACGTGTTTACTAAACATTGACAAATATAAAGACATTGTTGAGACATTCCGACCATCAATTCACGACGCATATACGATATTCACACAACCTGAAGCAATTCGCTACATTGCAAATTTAACTAAATATAAGAGTAATGCTTATGCGCATACAATTTTAAGGAATTTTCTCCTTCCCAATGTTGGCGAGGATAACTATAAAACGAAGGCATATATGATTGGTCATATGGTGTTTGAATTATTACAGGTTTATCATGGAGTGAAACAACCAACTGACCGAGATAGTTTTAAATTCAAACGCCTCGAACTCACAGGTGAACTACTATACTCATTGTTTAAGGAATATTATTTAGAACAGAAGAAAAACATTTTTCTGCGCATTGAAAAGGAAATTTACTATAAACATAATAATTTGAAAGAAACTAATGGTGCTGGCGAGAGTAGTTCTGATGTTGAGAAACAGGTGATAGATAGTTTAGAAGACGATATTAATCTTGATGGAGAAATATTTACACAAATGTTTTCTGATAATGTAGACGAGTTCTTCAAGGACAAAATTGTAGAGAAGGGTTTTTCGCGAGCAATGAAAGGAAATTGGGGTGGTTCTCCACATACAAAACGTCAAGGAGTGGTACAAGATTTAAATAGACTTTCATTTAACTCAGCCTTGTCTCAGTTGAGAAAAATTAATCTTCCTCTTGATTCCAGTGCAAAGGTTATTGGTCCTCGATTATTGCACACCACACAATATGGTATAATTGACCCTATTGATACACCAGATGGTGGGGATATCGGGCTTCATAAACATCTTGCTATTACATGTCATATTTCGCGTGGTATTGACAGTGGTGAGTTAGTAACGTTTTTACAGAATAATATTCCCTTTCTATCGTTCGAAAACGAAAATCCTGCTTTTGTCGAAGAGATGCCAAAACTATTCATAAATGGTAGATGGATTGGTATTGTAAGCGAACCCTTTAACTTTGTCAGCAAGGTTAAACAGTTGCGTCGGACAGGATGCCTTCCTTGGTCAGTAAGCGTTGCGTTCCATATTTCTGCTAATAAGGTTGAATTATTCTGCGACGGTGGACGTCTAGCCAGTCCTTATTTCTATATTGACCGCGACGAAAATCAGAAGCCGATTGCGTCAGTACATTCCAAAACATTCAAACCCAAATTTGAAACGAAGGATTACACTTGGAATAACTTGGTTTACGGTTTAAACAAGATAAGCGATGATTTGAATGTCGGGAAAGAGTTATACTCACCAAAAAAATATTTTGGTCTGACAAATGAACTGGGCAAAGACGAAGCAGTTCCTCAAAAATATATAGATAATCGAGGTATCATTGATATTATTGATACAAATGAGAAGGAAGACGCATTAGTAGCAACTGTTGCGTCTGAACTTAATAAACCACACAATAAATACACCCATCTGGAAATACACCCATCTCTGAATTTTGGAGTCATGGGCAATCAAATTATATTCTTAGAAAATAATCCTGCTACTCGCAACGGGTTCTCGTGTGGACAAAGCAAGCAGGCTGTATCGCTTTACCATACGAATTATCACCAACGGTTTGATAAAATGGGAGTTGTATTAAACTATGGTCAGAAACCATTGATAAGAACACAGTATTTGAAATACATACAAGAAGAACGTCATCCTTATGGTGAAAATGTTATTGTAGCAATAATGTCTTATTCTGGATATAATGTTGAAGATGCTATATTGATAAATCAAGGTGCTGTTGACCGTGGTCTTTTCCGCACAACATACATGTATACAGTTGAAAGCAAGGAGGAGAGTATCGAAGTACCAGATGCTACAAAAGATAGTATTATTACTCAAATCGGTGATGAGATACAATTTAAGAATAAAAAAAAGTGGTTAGGATATGATTACTCTCATCTCGACGAACGTGGCGTCATTCGTGAAAATACACCTGTTGGAGAGAAGGTTGTTTTGATCGGAAAGGTAGTTAAAGATGAAGATGAACACGGTGAAGCAGTTTTGAGGGATAGTTCTATTTTTTCTAAAAAAGGTGGTATAGGGGTTGTTGATAAAACATATTTGAGCAATGATGACGAAGGGTTTAGGGTGGCAAAAGTTCGTATTCGAGAAGAGAGAATACCCGCGATTGGTGATAAAATGGCAAGTCGAGCAGGTCAAAAAGGGACAATTGGCTTAGTCATTCCTCACGAAGACATGCCGTTTACACGTGGGGGCATTGTCCCAGACATTATCATAAATCCACACGCAATTCCGTCGCGAATGACAATTGGTCAACTCGTTGAGATGTTGTTTGGTAAAGTGTGCTTGAATTTGGGTGGAATGGGAGATTGTACGCCTTTCGTAAACCAAGGTCCAAAAGATAAAATTTATGGTGATATTTTGGAAACATATGATATACATCATAGTGGTACCGAAATGTTACATAATGGTTTTACAGGAGAACAATTAGAATCAAATATTTACATTGGCCCTACATATTACATGCGTTTAAAGCATATGGTAAAGGATAAAATTAATCACCGCGCTCGTGGTCCTAGACAACAACTTACGCGACAAACTGTACAAGGGCGTGCAAATGATGGTGGGTTACGTGTTGGTGAAATGGAACGTGATGGTATTATTGCTCACGGTGCTTCCGCGTTCTTGCGAGAATCGTTTCTTGTACGCGGAGATGAATATTACATGTGTATATGTAATCAAACCGGCACTATTGCTGTATATAACGCCGAAAAATCCCAGTTTTACAGTCTGTTCGCAGATGGATATTTGAAATATAATGATGTTTCTAATATTGAGGATATGACCATACGGTCAATGACAAAACACGGAAGGAGTTTTTCTTTTGTTAAAATACCATACACCTTGAAATTACTCATCCAAGAGCTTCAAGCAATGAATGTTCAAATGCGTCTCATTACCGAGGACAATGTCGATAAACTTGAAAAGCTATCATTTAGTAGGAATTTTGCAGACCTTTTAAAAATAGAGAAACCTAGTGACTATGAATTATTAAACATTCCAAGCAAACTAAAAGCAGAATTAACTGATGCGAAAGAAGCTAAAACTAAAAGCAGATACGTTAACAAACAAAACGTAAATGTGGGAGACGAAGACGAAAGTAATAACGAGTCGTCGCATATTTTTGAAAACCATATGGAGAATAATGATGACGGGTCAATAGAAAGTGAAGTATGGCGACCGGATACTAACAGTAACGACGGAGAGATGCAAATGAATGTGCAAAGCGGATCCCCAGAATATGCCCCAATGTATTCCAGTAACATCAATATGAATGATAATAATAGTAGTAATAATAATAGTGATAATAATAGTGTTAATAATAGTGTTGTTAATAATAGTAATACTTTCAATGATAATATCAATAGCAACAACGATGAAGCAATTGAAAGTGAACGTTTGGAAGTTGACCCCATTGTTGAAACAAAAACAATGGCATCTTTAAGAGAAGAAATGGACGCGGTAAACAATACAAATTTAATTGAACCAGTAAATACTGACACACCATCTCAACTAGAAATATCCGACATTAACAGTATATCAAATGAAACCGATACTGGGACAAAACAAATCAAAAATTTAGATATATAACCAAGTCATCATAAAGTAGACAGTTACGCGAATATATATGAAACGATATTAATTACCATCATACACCGTGATGTAATTGTACGTTCAACAAATACATATAATAAATTGTATGATTATTATATATATTGACCAAAGACAACACAATCATTCGGCTGAGTTTTGGAAGAAGTAAGGTTAAATGTGAATATGTAGAAATAAGGGAATGTAACAAAGTACGTAAACACAGCAAACGAACGTAAGAAAATCACCATACATAATCAGTATGTGGAAAGAATAAAAAACATAAAATCATAACATATGTGGAACTATATTATGCTAAACGAGTTCAGCAATAACTGAAACATAGTCATCGTTCAATTCAAATCGCTGACCAATAACTTTAACTCTGATTATCTTTCCTTCTTCTACGTCTGAAAATGCGTCATTTTTATAATGATGGTCTCTTGCAATAAATATAACCATTGGTGTTTTCAAATATTTTGAAATTTCAGCTCGAATACCAGCCTTTGTGATGTTTTTTACTGTACAGTCGATAATCATATCTTCTACTGGCATACACGCCAAACAATGGTAACTAACTGATAATATAATTTTATTTGATTTAAGTTCGCCAGCAGAATATTTGAGAACTTCAATTGATTTTTCCTTAATAAAGCCATCCTTAGTGCATTTGCCTTCCATCTGACTTCTCAATACATTTAACAAATCATCTTGTAGGGTGTTTTTATTTAATAATTCTACCCGCATTGAAATAGTTGTAGATGCGATTACGGGTGTGAAAATATCACTTACTTTCAATTGATTGTTTTTTCGCGAAACTAGTTTTTGTATTTCCTTAGTTGGTATTAGAGGTGTCTCCTGAACAAACCCGTCGGCAGGTGTTGGAGGTGTCTCCGGAACAAACCCGTCGGCAGGTGTTGGAGGTGTCTCCGGAACAAACCCGTCGGCAGGTGTTGGAGGTGTCTCCGGAACAAACCCATCGGCAGGTGTTGGAGGTGTCTCTGGAACAAACCCGGTTGTTATTACATTATTATTTTCGTCAATATTCAGTGTAACTTCTTCCATTGTCGAATTGTCAATTATGTATCTTATATTAACTATTCATAATTCTTAAACTGTTTCAATTTTTTAATTTATTACTTCATTGTTGAAAAAATATTGTTCCGGAGTGACATACATCATTTTTTTCTCTGAATATGAGAGTATATTGGATAACTGCAACATTATTGTGCTTAATTTACATAAATGTTTTGATGATAAAATATTTTTACTAGGACCTTCTGGAAATACAAATTTCTTTATTTCATTTACATTTATTTCATAATATTGTCGTATCAGTGGTTCAATATATACATCAAATAATTGCTGACGATTACTACTTTTATTACAAAAATTGCCCTTTGCGTTTCGTGTTTTTTTATCCAAGTCGCGAAACAGAATTTCCATTTTGTCTGGCACAAACACTCCAACCAATGTATGTAAACTGGTTTTATGAATATATAAATGTTTCATATCATCCTGAATTGAACGAAGATAAGTATTATCAATATCATCTAACCATTCATTGCTTTCGTTGTACAAGTATATAGAAACCTTCCTACTATGTTGTGTAGCTGGATTGTATAGTATAAACCCGGTAGAATACAATGATGATGTTGGTCCATTTGACTTGAATGAACGATTCTGTATATATTTTGATATATATTTGTTCTCATCTGTAATATTCATTTGATTATCTTCATAATATGACTTGAATAATGATAGTTTTTTATTATACGGAAGTGTATCAAGTAAATAATTCAAAACTAACTCGTGTCTATTATCATTTACTAATTTAAATATAGATGTATCATTGCTTTTGCGATGCGCTATTAATAATTTATCCATTACTTCTTTGAAAATAGTATAATCATTATCATTGATGTTCCCATTGAAGTCCCCAATGTCCTTTTTAAATTCTTCTGATAAGCTAGTGAGTTCATCAAGTATCGATGTGTAATTTAATGTGCTATTATCTCCATCAATAGCAATATTTGATTCGTCTATTTTAAATGGAGTTTCAATATTTATTGGTATATGCTTTACTTGTTTAATATTATTTCCAACACGATGTTGCATAATTGTTTTCCTATTGCTTATATTTAGAGGTTGAAAAATACACAACTCATCAACTAAAATAATATATCCTGATTGCTGGTATTTGTCACGCACTATTTCAAGCTTATTATCAAACATCTCAGTGAATGCGGCATTTAATTCCATTTTTGAAAATTGACCAATTGGATTTATTGTCTTTATTAAATTTTCTTTTGTATAAATATAGTTTTGTTCAAACGCATTTCTTATCAAACGCTTTATAGTTGTAACATTTATGTATATATGATACCTAGATAGAGTTGACGCGTTGGCATTTTCTTTTAGTTCGTCGGTATGTATATTATACTCACTTATTTTATCATTCGACGTATTAATAAACTTACACTTGTAACTACAAGTATCTAGATAGTCGCACGTAGACGAGAAAGGTCTGTCGCCTATATCATATTGAATAGTTTTATGATTAGAGAGTTTTATAGATACATTTTTATTCATATCACTTATACTCATTGCATTTGAATCTTGTTGTAATAAACAATCGACTGAATGTTCTTTCAATACACGTGAAACTTTACCTATTTGAATGGCTTTATATTCAGCACTTCTATATACATACATATCGACACATTCTACCTCACCGTTTTGTGTTCCGTACATATATAACGATACATTTCGTTCATCAAATGGTAACGATTTATGACTACAACTACGAACACCTCTACCAATGACCTGCTCTAGCCGATTCATATTGTACCATGGTTCTAGAATATGTATTCCGCGTATATTCTTGAAATCGATTCCCTCAGTTCCAGTTTGCGTAATTAAAACAACCTTGATTATATCACCGTGCTTGTTAGCTTCTTTTGTAGCTTCATTAATCTCTTTTGATACATTTTCAGAATATGTAGAATTTCCACTTATTATTATATATTTTTGTCCAGTTGGATGGATATTTCTTGCACGTTTATAAGATTCATCGACAAGAATCTTATCTCTATTAAAATTTGTATACCCACGTTCTTCAAGGGCACAAGCAATAGGTAGAACTCCTCCATAAATAAATTGTGAATAAACGATATGTATTCCCGACGAATCGTCTACATTATTGCATATTTCGTGAATCTTGTGACTGAAGTGTTTGATGTTTAATGGATGGAATATACTATTATTATCTATCAGTAATGACGGTGTATATTTAAACGGTAGTTCGCCGACATTACTTATAACTTGTTTGAACCCTTTCTTACCGACTAAGTTGTCTGGTGTAGTATATGTAAAATCAAACGTCTCGTTGAATATATCAGATTGTTTCATTTGTGTAGATGGATAAACAATATTCAGTGCGTTTAGTGGAATTTGTAGTATTCGGTATCCCTTGAGTGCAAGATTTGAAACTCCCATGTCACTATTCATATCTACATCATTTTTCCTCTGAACTAGATGGTTTATGAAGTGGTCATAGACTCGTTTCTGATAATGTTGTAACTGTAAAGTATAAATATCCAAATGACGTATTTGTTCTACAATAATTTCGTTGTTAAATTGATATCTTGGATACACAGATTGATGTAAATATGAATGTTCTTTATCAAAAAGTGTTGGGTAAATACGGTAGGGAAAACTATATGGGTTTTCGCCTTTAACAAACGATACGTAACCATTAAGGGATGATACCAGTTTCATTTTTCCAACTTCTTCACCAGTAGTCTTGTCAACTATAAATTCGCCATTTGGAGTGAAGACGTCGCTTTCTGCGATAAAAGCACCTTTGTCATTTGAATTTATGAAATTGACTAACCATATAATTTCCTGATAACTGTTGAACATTGGAGTTGCTGACAATAGAAGTAGCCTTATATGTTTTACATCTTTGACTAATCTCGATAAGCTGTCTGTTGTAACTTTTGATTGGTTTTCTTTCTGGCGAATATTGTGAAATTCGTCAATAATTATCATCCTGTTTTCGAATATTTGCTTCAACTTCTTTGCATCCTTTGCTTTTTTGATCTGTATTGATAACTGCGAATAACCCACAAATTCGTAATACTTATCAATTAGTCGTATAGCGTGTTTCTGTAAAACATCCTTGTCTTTTATTGCACCCGTTGGGTTAATTTCTTCTAAAAGCTGATTTCCAACACAAGAATACATTTCGAACTCTCCATTTTTATCATCTAATTTTGTTACATCAAATAGTTGTTTTTTGAAATTATCTTGCACGTTTGGCGATGCAACAACCATTATTTTTTTATTCATTCCCATCTGACGAAAATATCTCCGAGCGTCCTCTGCTATTGTTATAGCAGAGCAAGTCTTTCCTGTACCAAGACCATGATACAAGAGTAGACTATTATATGGGGTGAGTTTAGATAAAAAATTACGGAGGAATGTCTGGTGTGGCCTCAGTTCAAACGTCTGGTTACAGAACTCGTCGGAGAAAGTCTTAATGTCGTCCGTGTACAATTCTTGTGAATAGTGTTGAAATTCTTTTTTTCTTGCAATTTTTTCACTAAAATGATTATCATTTTGGTGAGGATAAATATTGTCAATGTCATCTTCATGAATATGTTCGGCATTTTCTCCAACACCTATATTAGGTTTGAAATCATTTTGGGCCATTGGTAATATAGAGATATATATTACTAATATAACTTTTTCTTATTTTAATTTGAAATGAGTTATACATTTATTAACATTAAATAGCATTTTCTTCTTCTCAATATTATACGGTCTTATACAGAGTAAACATTCATCATAAGATTTCCATTGTAGCTTAGACACTTCACTTTTTTGAAAAAGTGTTTCATCTTCTGTAAGAACGTAATTAGCGCGTGCTATGTAATATTTATGTTTGTATGTTTTATAGTTTGACCCTACAAATACTTCTTCGTATGGCACGACATTTTCAATAAGTTGAATGTTGGTTTGTTTATATCCCGTTTCTTCTTCGAATTCTCTAATTGCGCAATCGAAATCCTTTTCTCTTGCATTTCGCCTTCCTTTTGGGAATCCCCATTCACATTCAGTCCAACTTGTAACACTATTTTTAATCAGCTGTTTCAAGTCTACTTTATTTTCAATATATTGTTTAACGCGTTTTCCAAGTGCGTCGTCTTGTGAACTTTGAATATTCTCAATTCGTTGAAGAATAATACTCTTTTCACTATCCGTCATTTCGTTTATAATATTATTAAGAATAATTGTATTATGTATCGGAAATCGAGAGTGTAGAAAATCACTAAATCCAAAACTACTTTTTCGCCGAATCATTAGATATTCCTTTTCGCCGTTTTTATTTAATCTGAAAATTATCAGCCCCAAACTGATAATTGCCAACTTACAATCATTCGATATGTGTCCTTGAAAGCCACAGTTTATACAGAATGAGGTGCAATGTAATTGAAAATTAGACATAGTATTTTATTTATAAAGATTGTTATATGTTTACATCGCAATCTTTTTATATTGTATATTTGCAATATGAAGTTCGAACCGGCAACGTGGGGGCCTCATTATTGGTTTACATTAATGACTATTGCACTTACATACCCAGAACACCCAAATAATACTACCAAGAAGAAATATTATGACTTTATTCAGAACTTACCCCTCTTTTTGCCGGATGCTGATATTTCAAATACATTTGCTTCACTACTAAATAAATATCCGGTATCACCTTATTTAGATTCTAGGGAATCTTTTGTGCGATGGATACACTTTATACACAATCAGGTAAATTCCATTTTAAATAAGCCTCAGTTATCAATGCAGCGCGCGTTACAAGATTATTATTTGGAATATTCGCAATGTAATCTACAACCGACGTTTTGGACGTACGATAAAGTTATATTTTTGGTAATATGTTGTTTTATAACGCTTTTGATAGCTGTAATATATCTTCATAATCACATAAAAACAGACTAATTTATATTGTCATCACTTTATTATAGGTTCGTAATATAATAAGCAATGTCCAAAAATCAATATGGTGGAGATGCGATTGCTTCGGGGGGGTTTGGATGTGTATTTAGACCAGCACTTAAATGTAGGACTGGTTCTGTTCCACATGATGCCACTCTGAATGCTGATACAGAATATGTTAGTAAACTTCTATACACACAGGACGCAAAGGACGAAATGGCAGAAAGTAATTCTTTCGGTAAAACATTACAACTTATTAAAGATTATGAAAAATATTTCATTTTCCCAATTAAGAGATGTAAACCTAAACCTTTAACTAAGGATGACCATCGAGAATTTGACTCAGTATGTAGTAAACTTGTCTCCAACGGTTATTCGTCTTTAAATATTAACAAGTATCTTGATGATTTCCGCATACTCATGATTCCCAATGGAGGTATCGACTTAAATATGTTCTGTGAAAAAAACTCTAAAATTTCATACGATTTATTTAAAAATATAAACACGAGCTTGATAGACCTGTTAGAAAACGGTATAGTAAAAATGAATAAGCTTCATTTGTATCATCTTGATTTAAAGGCACATAATGTCATGTTGGATATTGACAATACGCGTGATAATGTTTATACAAAAATTATTGACTGGGGATTATCTCAAAAAATAAAGAGTAGCAAGAATGTCTATAACCAGTTGAAGGGACGTCCATTACAATTTAATTTACCCCCTAGTATTATATTATTGAGCAATTCATTTTTAGATTTCATTCACGATTTATATGACGACTATGATACTGTAACTCTAACGCGTGATATTGTAATCGACCACGTAATGAAGCATCTGAGTAATAAATACTTTAAGTCATTCGGTAACGGACACCGCGATTATATAAATTATATGTCACGAATAATTTTTGACAAAACGACTCATCAAAATTATCATATTAAAGACTATTTTATTGCAAGTTACATTTCAGATATTATATTGGAATATCGTAAACCTAGTAATTCTTTTGATAAATCGAGATTTTCAAAAACGCTACTTTCCAACTGTGATATATGGGGATTCTTAATAACATATTTACCGTTTATGAAAGTTGATAATATGGATAATCAAGATTCTATAAAACACGATATTCGCGAACTTTTCATTAATTATATGGTGAAATATTCGAGCAAAACCATTCCTATTAATGACGTTATAATGCATCTCCACGGTATAAACCAAAAGTTAAAGCTGTCAAATAAAACATCACATATTTTGGTTTCCAAAACACCCAAACGGTTTTCAAATATCGTGTCGACAGAAACCATAATAAAAAAACACAGTGCAAAAACAAAAAAGAACAAAATGTTATCTAATACAGTTAGTGAAAGTCCTGGTCTAATGAAGAAAATAGCATTATTAGTGAATAATGTGAAGAAAACCAAACGAAGACGCTGTCCTAATGGAACACGATATAACCGTCTAACGCGTAAATGTGAAACTAAGTGATATACATCTGATATAGATTAATTTATCTTTGCTTAAAAGTAGAATCTAATGTACATGTAAAGTAATGTTTACTGATACATTGTATAGTCTATATTTGATATTAGAGGAGTATTTTGAATATTGCGTTGAACATCATATTACACCATAATTTGTATAATAATATTGTATACTAATATTGTTATGATAGCCCTAGTCCAATCAAATATTATGTTATATCAATATATACTATAATAATTAATGAAATTGGAGGTTATAATTCTCGCAATAACATCATGTGCAATTGCGAATGTATATTATGATGGACTTTTACTCAGTAAAATAAAAGAATACAAAAAACATGGACAAATGGGAATGTATGCCTTTGTTGGGTTAACTATTTATCTTTTCATTCGCAAAGACCCAAGTAAAACCCAAGCTATTTTATCGCAAGCATCTAATTATGTCAAGTATATGCCGATTGATAAAGATGCTGGGTCGATACTAGCACCAATAATGACTTTTACTGGTTCTGCCTATCAAAATGCCGAACACAGGGTACAAACCAATCAAGGGAATATGAACCAGTATAATAATATTCCTTATAGCGAACGTCGCGTTATTGCATCTGGAAAAACATCAAGTAAACGAAGTGTCAGTGAAACAAAAAAGAAATGGGTCGCTTCTCAACAAGATTGGACTTGCAACCATTGTAAAAACAAGCTACCTGCGTGGTTTGAAGTTGACCATAAGACGCGCCTAGAATATGGTGGCACGAATCACGTAGATAATCTGGTGGCATTATGCCGCGACTGTCACGGTCGTAAAACCGCCAGTGAAAATTTATAATCATTTTATTAATAAAATAATGTTGTTGTATTATAATTAATTATCATAACAACAATCATACGATGGGAAAGTATACAATGATTATTAACATTGTAGCATTATTTATGTTTTATGCATTAATCTATAAACATATTTTGCGTGATTTCATTATACAGCGCGGCGAGTACGAAGTGGTTAAATATATGGATTATGCTTCATTGGGAACAGCTATATTGCTAGCAATTGTGGTGTTATATTCATTAACGAATTTGATTCGCGGGGTCATAACGACTAGTTATCACGCTATTAAAATTCTGAAATATGTTATTATGTTATCCGCATTTTGTGGTTCTATATTTGGAGTATTATATACCTATGATAATCATCGCAATATATTTAATATAATTGGGTTGAGCTTGCTTTCTATAATCGGTGCTGTTTTAACTTATGTTTTTGCAAAACGGACATCACTAATATCTAAACTTAATGATACAACTACAAGTATTAAAGACGAATATTCTGGTTTGTCATCAACATCCATGTATATCATACTTGTTCAAGTTATAATACTCTGTCTGTATGCTTCTTTTACAAGTTTGAAGTCATATACACTAAGGGTCGTTCAGCCAAGTGGTAATTATTTGATTAAAAAAAGCGTTAGTCTTAGTTCCCGCAGAAATATTGCTAGTCACGATGAAATGAAAAAAATGTACGACGTACACGGAAATGATGACAGTGACTATCGTTACACGTTAAGCTGTTGGGTATATTTGGAACCAACAAATGATAATAATACTTTCAATAACATTTTATCGTATGGGTCAATGCCAATTATCAATTATAATCCTGCTAATAATCACCTAAGAATCCAGATGGTCAATGTGGTAAATGACTCTCCTACCACTTTATTCGAAACTATGGATATACCAATTCAGCGATGGAATCATTTAGTCATCAATTACTCTTCATCAACGTGTGATGTATTTTTGAACAACACTATTGTATCCACTTCCGAAAACAATATCCCCACTTTGAATGAAGACGCGCTCATAATTGGAGATAATACTTCTGATTTTGGTAGAATAAGAGATGTTATTTACTTTAAGAATATTTTGACCAAACCTCAGATTCGAGTTCTATATAACACACAACGATAAACATTATTTTCTTGAAAAAAAATGATAGGTATATATAATGGAAATAAAATCAATATTACTTGTTTTTCTGATAATTCTAGTAGTCTATTTACTTGCGCGTCTATTGCATACAAGTGCGCGTCTGACTGGTTTAAATGATGCAAAAGTTTTACAAACAATTGATACCAACAGTTTGTCCGGTTCCAGCAATCCTAATATGAACTTTACATATTCAATCTGGATGTATATTGACGACTGGAATTATAAGTTCGGTGAACCCAAAACAGTATTATCTAGGTTGGATGATTCGAAAAATCCAGGACCATCAATCGTACTCAATAGCGAAAATAATACAATGGATGTTATACTCTCTGTCTACCCCAATACATCTGAAGGAAGTGAAGCTATTCAACATAAATGTAATATCGACAGCATTCCTCTTCAAAAATGGGTCAATGTAATGGTAACACTATATAACAAAACCCTTGATGTATACATCGACGGTAAATTAGTAAGAAGTTGTTTACTACCTGGTGTACCACGATTGAATAACAGTTCTACTTTATTAGTGACACCAAATGGAGGATTTTCTGGACAAACATCCGGATTACAATACTGGGATTCTGAGTCTGAGCCACAAGACGCTTGGGATATTTATAAGAAAGGATGGAGTGGTAACTTCTTGAATAATATATTTTATGGATTGTCTCGATATGGTGTCAAAGTGTCATTGATGAGCGATGGCCAGGAAGAATCAAGTGTTGAAATCTAATCTATATTCGCATATATCCTATTAATAATTTATAATATAACAATAGTATATTATAAATGACATCTATCTACGGAGAACAAGTTAATGAAATAACAAAAGGAACGAAAGAATTTTTCGCATCAAATGGTCTCATTAGTAAGTTTTCGTATACACTTATGATTCTCATAGTATTTATCTTATTATTCCAAATAGGCAGTTACATTGTGACTACATTGTTTGCTCCATCTTCAAGCCCATATATTGTGAACGGGATGATTGATGGCAAACAATATATGAAAGTAGACCAAGACCCGCGTAAGGGTAAATCAGTAACTATTTTGAGGTCTGACGATGAAAGTAAAGGTATTGAATTCACGTGGTCGTGTTGGGTCTTTTTAGAAGATATGGATTATAATAAAGGCAAGTATCGTCATATTTTCCACAAGGGCGAAGTTCAAACACTAGTTGAAGAAGAAGATGACGAAGAAACCACTGATGACAACGAAAACGATTTTCAAGATGATGAGACTGGAAAAGTTGATATCAATAATATTCAAAAAAAGACAGGTATAAACTTTCCAAATAATAGCCCAGGTCTTTATCTTGGTCCAAATGATAATACTTTATATGTTTTTATGAATACATTTTCATCAATAATGGAGCAAATAGTCATTAAAGATGTTCCTATGAACAAATGGGTAAATATAATGATTCGATGCCAAGATAAGACCGTAGATGTATATCTAAATGGAGTAATTGCGAAGCGACACGTGTTAGACGGAGTGCCTAAACAAAATTACGGCAGTCTATATACTGGTGTCGATGGCGGATTTGGTGGATACCTATCTAATCTAAAATACTTTGACCACGCCGTTGGTACCAAAGAAATTACAGATGTTATAAATGAAGGTATCAGTACAAAGTTCTATTCACCTAAACCAGGGACATATGACAGTGCTAATTATCTTTCAAGTCAGTGGTATGGGATGAATGACATTGGAAAAATGTAATGGGCTTATTTCTACATATGCCAAATGTTTGACGATGAAACTGACTTATACCGTGTTCTCTGATAGCCTCACAATGGTGTTTTGAACCATACCCTTTATTTGACCTAAGTCTGTATATTTGGTCCAATAAAGGAAACTGAACACATAATGATTCGACATAATCATCGCGAGCGACTTTTGCTAAAATTGAAGCAGCCGCAATATTCATAAACTTACCATCACCTTTTTCAATACATTTATATGATAAACTAACAATGTCGCCATCTATAAAATGAGATGTTGGCGTAAAATACCTACCGTCTATTAAAAGGATTATACTATTGTAGTCAACTGATGAAAACTTATTTTTTAATTTACATATCATATCATGCGTACATTTATACATTGCTGCATATGTTGCTTGGAGAATATTGATACGGTCGACTGTTTTTTCGTCTTCATAATGGACAGACCAAGCAATCGCATTTTCTTTTATGTTGGTTGCTACCTCTTTAATCTTGTCACGAGACGAAAATTTCTTACTGTCTTTTATATCACTATACCTAAGAAGCTCGCTATTCTGTGGGAGTAAGCATGCCGCAGCGTAAACTCGTCCCAATAAGGGACCTCGTCCAGCTTCATCTATACCAATTTGCATTGTATTATCGCAACTACTATCATTTAGTTCTAACATAGTCTGTTTCATTTATATTGAAAGAATAAATGAAGTAAATAAATACATATAATATCTACCATTTATACCATTTTCTTGATTTTTTTCCCTTTGAATATATATATATAGTGATATGGATTCAACATACAAAATAACGATTGTTGTTGTTTTATTGATAGCAGTAATGTTTTTCTTGCCTCTTATATTTGGAAATCGCGAAGGAATGACGACTGACCCAGAAGAATCAGATAGTATTGATATCGGTAAGATTGCTCAGGATGCAACAACCAAAGCAATCGAAGATATGCTTGGAGAGACTGACGAAGGTTCCGAAGTAGCGGACTCGCCAAAATATGATGGTGCGAGTGGACATCGTAAAGAAAATACATCCAGTCACGATACAATGATGACTATGCTCACTGATATTAAATCCGGTATCGCAACCATTGCTGATAGCGATAATAGTGAGAAGAAGAAAATGGTCACCGACAAGTGTAACGTTGAATTAAGTGATGAAGAAGCCAAATGTTATCTTAATCGTTATATTGACGTTCAGGAAATGTTTGGAAAAGATAATATAGAGAAAGCAAAGGAACATTGGAGAACAAGTGGTTGTATGAACAAACGCAAAATAGGATGTACAACTGATGATAGCACAATGTCGTGTCCAGGTACAACTAAAAATGTTCCATCTGATGCTAACCAAGTTGTATATAAGAGCAGTGATGGTAAGACACTCAATGTTTATTCAGGTCCCAACGGAAAAGTAATTGAGTCGAGCGATGGTACTAAGTATGTAATTAAATCCCAGGATGTAAAGGATACAGATGTGGAAAAAACAGAAGCAGATATATCAAAAAATGAACTTTCTGCTAATACCACCCTTCGCAAGTTCACATCATCCACGGGGGAAGTAATGTATGCGGTCACACGTAAAAATGGTTCGGTTCTTATTATCAATGAAAATGGTGATGTATTGAAATTAGATAC
>Ga0209534_10000092_pt1 | contig 103634 bp, 106 predicted proteins | sample COG_07_FD_184751 | JGI IMG/M metagenome (GOLD analysis project Ga0209534, IMG submission 184751) | Pelagic Microbial community sample from North Sea - COGITO 998_met_07 (SPAdes) (version 2) | ecosystem: Environmental > Aquatic > Marine > Neritic zone/Coastal water | place: Helgoland, sampling...
AACCCCCTTCTTCCAGGATGGGCGAGCGAAGCGAGCCCCTAATCGGTTTCCTAAAATATGGTTTCTACAGTAGAAAATATATTTTGAATGATTATGTATTGTAGTTCGCTCCGTCACCAGGTGGAAGAACAGGGAGATTGGGGGATTTCATCCCCCAAAGCATGAATTCTTTCAAATGGAAAATTAATTTTTGAGAGACCTGTAGGTCCAATTCCACTTCCACAGAATTTTTGATATGTTTTTTCCTTCTTGTTTTTCCTTTGGAACGACCCATTTTATAATAATGTATCGAAAACCAATCTTTCCAAAATGATTCACATTGCAATAAACCACGAGGTAACCATTTTACTGTCAATAATCGTTGAATAATAGTATGAGTATTCAAATGATGAATAAAGGGTCTTGGGCAAATGTAATATACTTTAGCACTTTTCATGGTAGGATAGTGAACATCATCTACAAAACATATATCTGCATTTTCCGAAACGAGAGAACACCGTAGAAAATCATCCAGCTTCTTCACATGACTGGAACGACATGTTTCGAAAGGTTTATTATTTATTTTAAATGCTCCGATGATTTTATCGAACAAAGGTTGTTTAGGCATTTTACGATAACCCGATTTGACTTTTCTCTCTAAATATTCCGCAATAGAGTAAACCCATTTACCTGGACATTGATTATTTGTATAAATAAATAATTTATCACATTCTTTCTGCAACTTCTGGGAATACAAATATTCCAAAATCGTAATCATACCATAGCGGAAAAACTCGGGATATAAATCACATAATTGATTGAATAAATCCGCATGGTTTTCACCGTGACGAATGCCACACCATAAAATATATAAATCAGCAAAAGACCCGATTGTTTCGTCTAAATCCAATACCACCACTTTTTTGGTAGCCATTTTGGATGACGGTGAAGCACCTTGATTACCAAACCACGGTAAGTAATATTTTCCCTTGTATATTTTGACATCTTCTTTACTGATAATACAAGATGTATCAACTTGCATAATGATGGGGATGTGTTATCGTTAACTGATATAACATCACAAATTTAACTTTTCATTTTAGCCAATTGTTCTTTTTTAAAGGTAGACCATGAAATATCTTTGCCTTCTTTTTTCGGCTCTTGATATTCTTCACTATTGTCTTGATCCGCATGTTGTAAATCCAAATTTGCACCCCTTTTCATTGCACTTTCTACAAATATTTTATGCAAGATTTTTCCAATGATGACCGACCCTTCTTGTTGATCAATATGTCCGTCTTCGATTTTCTTTAGCGTTTCCAATAATTGATACAATAATTTCAAATCCAATTCATCTTTCAGTAGACGATTGAAAATATCCGTGTATTGGTTGTATAAGAACGAACATTTACTTTGGCAAAACTCTTGAAACTCTTTTTGACTTTTATATCGTAAGGATCGCATTGTTTGTTTGTAATTCTCGATTTTCTTTACATCTGCTACAATTAAATCACTATGCTTTAGGCGACGTATACCTTCTGTATTGTCTTCATAGTCGGTATTTTGAGACATGAGCTTTTTAAGATCTAAACTGTCGCTGTAATTCATCTTTGTATTGATTGATTGTAGACAAATAGTTGTTTTTTCATTTATATATGTTTGAACCTTGATATTTTAATCACTTGGAAACATATATCTTTTCCCCATGTATTTTCTTTATTCTTCATCTTCTACTGAAAATTCGATTCCCATGTTTACCGATACACGGATTATACTTTTTGTTGTATGCATTTTATTATATTTAGTTATTTTCTTCTATCGCGACGAATTGTCTCAATGGAAGGAACGACAAAAGTTGCACCTTAAGAATTATTTACAGAAACATATTTTTGCCCATGATATCAATGATAATGGGGAATTCATTTATGATAACAATTCTCTCAAATCTGTATTGTGGGATTATTTAGACAACTTCTTACTGGCACCTTCGGAAGCGGGAGTGGATGGATATTATGACTATTCAATGGTGGATTCGGATACGGATGACAACGCAGTTGAACCTATGCAAAGTAGAACTGTAGAAAATAATGAGGATGCGGAGGATAGTGATGAGGATGGCGAGGAGGAGGATGATGATAGTGATGAGGATGGCGAGGAGGAGGATGATGATAGTGATGAGGATGGCGAGGAGGAGGATGATGATAGTGACGAGGACGATGAATCAGACAACCAGGACTAAACAAAAACCTTTTTCTTTAGCACATATATAGATATAATCATGTCAATGATGTCCAAATTTATGAAAATGCCTGTAGAATATTATTTAGTCATATTTCTCTTTTTAGTAGTTATTTTCATGTCTACTTCTACAGCTGGTGAACCATTACCATTTCATTTCGATACATCCTTAACACCTTTCTCATACGAGGGATTCAGAAGTGAATTTCCTGAAAAAGTCTATGCAGCAGCTAATGTAAATGGTCAAGAAAGTAGTGCCGTATTGGGCAACAAAGGTGTTTTAGGCATATTTGAAGCAGAAGGATTAAAAGCCGCACCAGTAGAAGCCCCTGGGTTGTATGACCCTGTATCGAAACTATCAGGAGCACCAGAATGTGTAGGACAATCTGTTTACTCCAATTCCAAGGGTGGGTTATGTTTAACGGATGATATTCGCAATGCATTCAATAGTAGAGGTGGTAACAGAGGGGGGTAAACCCGCATTCTACATACTGCTTAAGGTATAATGGAGAGAAAATTGAAAAGAAATAGTATAAATATAACTACTGTAAATAAGTAAAAACAAACCAAAAATACGATGAAAGTGAAAACAGGTCTACGTCGTGATACAACTGATAAATTTTATACCAATCCATCTACTGTAAATACATGTTTACAGGCAATATGCGAAAACAATCTAATTGGTCACAATGATTTAGTCATTGAGCCCAGTGCTGGAAATGGTGCTTTCATCGATGGTATCCGCTCTATTACTGCAAAATGTGTATTTTATGATCTTATCCCAGAACACAATGATGTGATTCAACAAGATTATTTAGAATACACACCACCACATGAAAATCATTATTCCAAAATCCATATTATTGGTAACCCACCCTTTGGAAGACAATCGTCTAAAGCGATTCAATTCATTAGAAAGTCCGCGGAATTTAGCAATAGTATATCATTCATTTTGCCTAAAAGTTTCCAAAAAGAAAGTATGCAAAAGTATTTTCCATTGAATTTCCATTTAGTCAAACAAATCGAACTTTCGAATGACTCATTTTATGTTGGGAATACAATACATAATGTTCCTACTGTATTTCAGATTTGGGTTAAACAAGATTTTCCACGAACTGTAAAAGCAAGACCAAAACCATTGAATCATTATTGCTTTGTAAAAAAAGAAGAAACCCCTACTATTGCAGTAAGAAGAGTCGGTGTATATGCTGGAAAAGTATTTTTGTCTACTGTAGACAAAAGTATTCAATCGCATTACTTTATTCATTTAGACGAATCGTTACCAATAGAAGAAATCGTGGAAAAATTCAATCAAGTTGTTTTTCATGGTTCCACTTATACAGTTGGTCCTAAATCAATATCAAAATCTGAAATGATTGAACAATACAATTGCATTTTATCATCTTATTCACTACCATAAAAAGCACCTTTACCTAAATTAAAATTAGTTAACCGACCAATGAGTTCTTGATTTTGTTCCAATTGAGCACGAAACAAATCTTTGATGGAAATCAATCCATCGATTTTTTCTTCGTCTACAATTACTAAATGACGAATGTTTCGAATATGCATTTTAGCCATACAATCTTCTAAAGTATCACTGTGCTTGGCAACCAATATATTGGGTGATAATGTGCACACATCTTTTACTGCAATTTTCGAACTGTCTCTTCCTACAGACGCAACCCTTTTGATGAAATCTCCTTCTGAAAAAATACCGACTAATTTTTCATCATCATCTACAACAACTAAACACCCAATGTCAAAAGCCGAAAAACGCACGACTGCTTCTTGAACAGGTGAAGTGTGATTGATTTTGAAATCGAGGTTGTGGTAGCAGCTCTTTTCAAACAATTCTTTGGTATAAACTGTAGAAAAATATCTATTTTCGTGCGGAGATTGAAATGAGTCTGTAGTGATGCGGTTGATTGCAAAAGGAATGCGTCGTTGGAAGGCGCGAAACATGGCTAAATGTTTATATATTGGTGGGGGATTTCATCCCCCATACCCCCTATTCCAGGTGGGGCGAGCGAAGCGAGCCCATTAGAGTAATTTAATAATTGTCATAAAATATTGTTTCTACAGTAGAAAATATATTTTGATACTGGTCCCCGAATCCCCTCCTAAATGAACCATATTGGGCTCCCACGTGGAGCAGGGGGTATGGGGGATGAAATCCCCCAAGTGGAGCAGGGGGTATGGGGGATGAAATCCCCCCAATTAGATGGCCATCAAACTGGTTTGTGCAGTGGGTTTCTTGAAAGATGCGATTGTAGATGTTCCAGTAGAAGATTGACTAAAGTTATCAATACTCCCTCCATTGACCATGGCGATTTGAAAGTATTTAGTCATAACCGAGTTGGTTTTCAATAATTCTTCTACAGGCAATATCGCAAAGTATTGATATTTAGGACGTCTCAATAATTCACACGAGTTAATATACACTCCTTGCAATACAGATAAATCGATTTTCAAAAAGTCCTCTTCCATTAAATCCTCCAATAAAATGGGTTTACCAATGGAGTCCTTTACTCCAATCAAGGAACCATCGATGAGTTGAATGTTTCCTTCATCCACTTTAGTCTGACACCATTGTTCTACAGTATAAGAAAATTCGGTTTCATTTTGGAAATGCTGCTTTTGTTCCACATTTTGCAAAACCTGAATCATTTCTTCTACTACTGGATCTTCCTTTGGTGCACCCATAAAATACATTGATGGTAAAAATGGTTTTCTTTGACTTTGGTTCGGAATACGACACAATTGTTCCGCCATAAAGGGTGTTTTCTTTGCAATTCCTTGGCTATATAGATTTTTCAATGGCTGTAGACATAAAAAGGAATTGGGGACTATCATTCCACCATAAATATAAAGCAATTGAAGCATACCATTGTTGCGATACCGAGTTCGCATTGGCTCGGGGACAGTAGATAAATCAATGGTCCATGTTGGAATCAATTTCTGAAAAGATTCATCATCAATCAAACAAATATGAAAGTCATCACCACATTGATTGATAATACTCTGTATAGTCAAATATAAATACGGTTGATTCAAGTCAGTAGAATTACGAGACATGAAGTTCTTCCATTGCCGTGCATTGATTTCATATTTAGAATGAATCCATAATTTAGGTCTATTTTTCCCATACAAAGCATTGTCATTTAATAAGTATTTTTTCACCATTTCGTATTCGTCTTTCTCTTCTTGAGTAGTAAACTTTTGTCGAACGGTTGAGCCGACAAAAGTAGCCATTAACACTAACCCTACAGTGAGTGCAACATGGGACATGGACAAATTTTTAAACATGATTTAATTATTATATCATAGACAGAGAAATTCACTCTTCGGTTTTGTCCTTCTCGATGAAATACCGAATCGTCAGTTTACTGTGATTGTAATGTTTGTCGATTCGAAAATTTACATTGTGATAATTACACAATTGTCTCAATAAAGTAGTAAATGATTTATAGTTAAATGGTCTAGTTACATAAAATTGTTGACACGGATAATAATAAGTTTTCAAATCTTCTAAAAATGATATATGGGTTCCTTTGAACACAACCATACTATCAAATGCATTTTCGTCTATTAAATAATAATCTTCTTCAGAAGGACAGATTTCATTCAAAATGGCCCATAGTTTGGCTAAAGGATATGGTTCACTGAATAGGTTGGATTTTTTGCTCATTTCTATTAATGGATAGTGAAATTTTGTTCTAAAATCGCATTTGTAAAAAGTGCCAGTTCGATTACATCTTCGTGGATGTTGTAGAAAACAGTAATGTATTTGCATAAAATGGGTATCATTTTGTATTTGGTCGTTTCGTCTAAACGGTCTGTTAGTTTGATGAAATGGAAAAAATAGTCCAATACGTCGATCACCGAATACCCACTGTAGTATAATTCATATAGAATACCAATGGCCTTTTGTAATTCCTTCTCTCGAATTGCGTCTAAATACAATTCAAAATGCTGTAGAGAAATGTTGGAACATACCGACCGACATAATTCTAAATTCACTGGAAGTCCTAAAATATACAGTTTCTCAATATGGTTAATCATTGTTCTCACTGAACGATTGCATATGGATAAAATGTATTCTTGACAATCTTCTGGTATATGGAAATCTTCTTGTGATAAAATCGTATTCATCACATTGCGGATTTTTGCTAAACCTATGTTGTGAACTTGCATAATATGCATACGGGATTGTAGACTTTCTACTACTTTTTGCATATTGGTGCATACTGCTAAAAAGTGCACATTGTCTCGATAATTATCCATGTAATTTCGGAATACTTGTTGGCTTTGTTCATTCATATTGTCTAAATCATCGATCATAATCACCTTCTTTTTTCCTACAATAGAACTTCGTGATTGGCAAAACGTTTTCATGTCATTGCGGTAATACTGAATACCTTGTTCTTTCAAATTATTGATGACCATAATATTGTATTCTGGTAAAGGGTCGTCATGGTTTAAATGATAATATTCCCTCACAATGGCATCCAATAAAATGGTTTTTCCACTACTGGGATTGCCGTAGAGTAACAAATTCAAGTCATCTACTTCTAAAAAGCTATACAAGGCATTTTCCATGGATTCATCCAATTGGAAATTACGTATTTTGGTTGGGCGGTATTTCATTAAAAAGGAATCCGTCATAATGACAATATTTTGATTTTATTTTACTTACAATTATTGTGTTTATGTTTATGTTTATGCAGGTATATAAATGTATTGTTTCTCTTAAATCTATAATTATGACCGATTTTTATGATGCTTTAGGCATTATGCCCAGTGCATCCGAAAGTGAAATCAAAAAGGCCTATCGAAAATTATCTTTAGAATATCATCCTGATAAGAACTCCAGTCCCGATGCAAGTGCGAAATTTCAAAAAATCAATGAAGCATATGAAACGTTGAGTGACCCTGATAAAAGGAGAATGTATAATATGACTGGTGGAGCTGGTCCTGGAGGTAGTGGTCCTATGCCTTTTCCATTTCCATTTCCTTTTGGTCCAATGGGAGGAGGAGGTGGCAGTAGGAGTAATATTCATGTTCATACTTCTAGAGGCGGTGGCGGTATTCCTCCTGATATGAATCATATATTTGAACAATTCTTTGGATCTATGGGAGAAGAATTTGTAATGGGCACCAATGGGGGACCCAATATTCGTATTTTCCAAGGTGGTCGTCCATCTCCGCAACCAAAACCAAAACCCAGACCAATACCAGCAGTAGAAAAAAGGATTGATATTACTTTGGAACAGGCATTTACTGGATTTTCCTTGGAATTGGAAACCGATATGAACCAAGAAAAGATTCAAGTTCAGGTATCTCCTGGAATAGAAGACGATGAAATTATGATTCTTCCTAATAAAGGACTGGTGCAAAATGACAGTAGAGGAGATGTTCATCTACTGTTCTCTATTGCTAAACATCCCGTGTTTGAACGAAAAGGACTCGATTTACATTGTAAACAAACGATTACATTGAAAGAATCCCTATGTGGGTTCACCTTGATGATTACCCATCTAAATGGTAAAATGATACGGTTGTCCAATCAAAAGCAAAGCATTGTGCATCCTGGGTTTCAACGTGAATTGAATCAGTTTGGAATGGTTCGCAATAACCAAGTGGGAAAAATGGTCATTACATTTGATGTGAAGTTCCCCTTGACTTTGACTGTAGAACAAAAGATTAAATTAGAAGCCGTTTTTGATGACTCGGAACCAAATAGTTCTTCTACTGCTGCAAGTGCTGAAGATACTCCAAATGAAGAACAAAAAAATTGAAAAAAGTGCTTGAATAGATTACCATAGTAAAATATAAAAGAAACGAGAAACGAGAACCGAGAAACGAGAACCGAGAAACGAGAAAACGAGAAAACGAGAAAACGAGAAAAAAAACAAACATGTCCACAGAAGCTTTTGAAATGAGTGAAGAAACATTCGAAATGGTCCAAGATGCCATGGTTGTGATTGAAAATATGGAACTACAAGATTATATTCGTAAATTTTACAATAATTTAGGATTCGCTTATTCAGACCACCCAAATGTCATGAATATTTACAGCAATTTGAAATATAAAGGTCATTCAGGGTCATCGTTTGCATTGACAATGCGATTTTGTCAATACTTTTTAGATAATATGGGCGAATGGCATACTATTTGTGAGAAATTTAATCTTCCTAAACCCCCTGGGAAGGGCGAGCGAAGCGAGCCCAATTGAGGTTCCCTTTATGAAACAAAAACAATAGAAAAAAGAAAAAAGAAAAAAGAAAAACAATAGAAAAAACAGTAGAATAATATTTCTACTATTTTTTATTCACTTGGATTTCTCCTAAATGGGCTTGCTCCGCTCCCCAAATGAAATAGGGGGTGTGGGGGATGGAATCCCCCAAGTGGAACAGGGGGTATGGGGGATGTATCCCCCACCCCCACCATTAGTTCATGGATACACGTTTTACTGGAATAGCACTATCTACCAAGTAGATTGAATTCTCAGTAACAATAATGTAATCACTTTTATCCACGCTCAATATTTTACTAATATAACTGGTATATTCTTCTTCGGTTTTGATGAGCATTTTTTGGCCATCTTCTTGAACACCGATTTTAGCATTCTTGTCAATGGAATAAGTCCAATAGTCCATCATAATGGGTCTATCTTCTACAATACTCAATTTTGCAGCAGTTTGAAGGGTTTTCTCGTTCGGAATACGGTGTCCATCTACGGTCAAATCTTCGTTTTTAGTCGATGGTTGTGTGTTTGTTAAAGCGGACATAATGATTGTCGTCTATTATGATGAACCAAAAACGTGAAACTTTAAATCCTTTTTTCAACATTTAATAAATTGTGATAATATTCCGATGTAAATTGAACGTTTTTCTTTCTTGGCTTATGTTTTTTGATTTTTGTTACAGGAGTATCTTGGTTTGCCTTTATATTTTCATATTCTTCCGTCAATATATTTTTCACAAATTCATATACGTAATTCAAAATAGGCTTCGTGCAGTTTCCTACAATCAAACAATTCCCCGTGCGGAATATCATAAATGAAATCTTGGTATATTTCTCTAAAGTCAACTCATCCAATTCCGTCATGGTGACATCAATGTCCTTTTCTGCTAAACGACCCAACTGAACCGCAGAATCTTCCGGTAATTCATTGTTGTAATAAAACTTACATTTCACTCCAGGATACATGGACGGATCATAAGTAGGATTGAGTTTATATTTATCTCTCAATATGGCCCTCAGTTTTTCCTGTTGAATGTAATATCCACAATTAAAGTTTGAATTAATCAAGACATTACTCTTGGCCTTTACTTTTTCAAAATGACTTTTCTCTTTTTTATTGGTTTCTTTGTTTTTCTTTCCTTTCACTAAACGATATACTTCCGGACTTTCTTCTTCCGTAATGAGCTCGATTTTACTATCAAAGTTCGGCTGTAGGATACTTAATAACAGCTCCTTTGTATTTTCCAGTAAAGACTCATTTACGATTCCTGGTATTGCCATGCGCCCTGTATTGAATACTTTTACATGAATTTCATGAAATATACCGTTTTGTTCCACACGCAAAATCATGGCAAAGCAATTTATAAATGCATTTTTATTTTTACCGTGACAATTCATAATATCTTTTTTCGATATTCCTACTGTTAATTTACGAACGTCTTTAAACTTGATTTTACGGGCATTGGGATTATCGATTTGTTTCATGATTTTTTCTGTATAGTAAATCTCTTGATTACGCTTTTCTTCATATTGAGCATATTCTTCACGGGTTTTTGAAATGAACCGTATTTGCTTTTTGATGACACCATTTTTATTCTGCCAGTAGGGTATGATTTTCGTATTCCAAAAGATTTTCTGCACGTCTAAATTGGTTTGATTTAAAAAGAATATCTTTGTTTGGGTTGAAATGTATAACTCTTCACATACTCCTCGTTGGTTTGGTGCTACTGTAGGTAATGTATTGGATGATGTCATGCTGGTCATTTTCAAATGAGGATTCGATTGCTCATTTTCATTGTCATCATCATCCTCATCATCTGGATCGCCATCATCATCACTACTGCGCAATGGCGTGTTCATCATAAAATAGTCATCTTGTAATTCACTGGACACATAGACAAACTCGTCTCCTTGATATGCTTTTAAAAATTCGTTCCATTCATTGTCAATTGCTATTGTCATTTCTACTACTTTAGTAATTTTAGTTACTATACTGTTTTCAATAATTCAATTTTTTCTCATTCATGGAAAATTGAAATCGTGAGTTCTACTAATTTTCCATTTTAGTTTAGAGATTCTACTAACTTAAAAAAAGCATTCCATATTATACTATACCGAAGTTTAACAAAAAAAGCAATGTCAGCTATAGTTTTACATGCCGAATCATCCCGTGAAAATGTAACTACTGTAGAAAATAATAATCAGGTTCAATCAAATCGACAACGTGCACCTCGTAAATGTAGTCATTGTCGTATGACGGGTCATATACGCAACCATTGTCCAATTATTGTGACAATGCGAAGTAAATTACAAGGGTTTTACGAAAACTTCATGATGCGTATTATCCCCGACTATTTCGAACACAAATGGACTTATACACCAGAAATTCGTGAAAGTTGGGACGCCGAAGGAAGAGATTTCTATGAATCTTATTTGACTCCTACTACAATACAATATATGAATCGTCTTCGTGATTTGCCCACTAATGAAGCGATTGGCGAGTTGCTTAGAGGTTTTCCTGATATTTTAGTCAGACAAGAACCAGCGAATTTACTCTTGTTTGTGCGTATTGTATTGAAGGAATCATCATGTGAACCAGAAAGGTTGTTTAATGAAATTCATACTCATTACATTATGACAATAGACAATGCCTTTTTGAGAGAACGCCATTATAGTTCTATTCTCATGTGCTCTAAATACATCCTTCATTCTTTGAAATTTATCGACATTTTAGATGATATGTTGGATAGCACACGCTATGTAATCAAACCAGTTCTTATACCGAGAGAAAGACGTATAAAACGTTTATATGAAAATCGGAACCATGTGCTAATCAGTCGTAATAGTATACGAAATAACTTGGTGAACTTGGAACATAGTGAACGTTCAATTGTCCCACGAAGTGAGCAACTACAAAGAGAAATCAATATGTTGAACCGTAGAATATTATCTCTACAGCAAGAACGTGAACGTATTGTAAACAGTAGAGGAACGTTGGAAAGTCGAAGAATTCGATGGCATACGCAACTGACTAATGTGAAAAAGGATTTAGATTGGTATAAACAAATTCCAGATTTAGACCCTGATATCGATTTTGACGATAAAAAGGAGTTTAAAACAAATGAATGTTCTATTTGTTACGATGAGTTGAATGCGGATGAATTATGTGAAACGAATTGCGGACATATATTTTGTTGTGAGTGTGTAATGAAATGTGTAGTCATTGTGCAGAAACGGAATATACACAGAAGTTTTAATTCAGAAGAAATGGTCTCTTGTCCCTATTGTCGTTCGAACATCAGTAAACTACATGGAAATATATGTAATCTGTTTACTCATTTAATGGTTCAATGTGAAGACAATATGCTTAGTTTTGAAAAAGTGATTAAAAAAATAGGAGGAAGAAAAACATACGAAAGGGGGATTCCATCCCCCTAAAACCCCCTGTGAGGGGGATTCCATCCCCCTAACCCCCCTGTTTCACGACTGATTCCCATTTGGGCGAGCGAAGCGAGCCCTCTATGGATCCCTACCCGTCAAACTATCCCCCGTTACCTGTCGTGGAACAGGGGGTATGGGGGATGTATCCCCACGTGGAACTAGGGGGTATGGGGGGATGTATCCCCCACGTGGAACTAGGGGGTATGGGGGGATGTATCCCCCACGTGGAACTAGGGGGTATGGGGGATGGAATCCCCCAGGGGGATGTATCCCCCAATACTGTGAACAAAATAAGGAAGCATATATTCATGACTCTCTTGTCTATGTAATAATTCTTCTGCCACTTGAAGTGTCTCATTGCATATTAACTGAGGCTGTCTGGTGATCAAATAATGGAAAAAACGTTTAATACACGATTGAATATCCATTATACTGTCATCACTGATCAGTTTTTGTATCCATTGAGTCACTTTTTTTTCCGTATCAACAGGGTCACAAAATATATTGTATAATTCCTCCCATATTGCGTCATGGAAAATATAATCTGTCCAGTTTTCTTCGTTTTGATGCAACTGTAGGAAGTTCACCATCGAACGAATGTCTGATTGATACATTTTCTGTATATTGTAGATCACATCATCACTAATATTGATTCTTTCATGCATGGCAATATTGCGTATAAATCGCACGGTTTCCTCTACAGGCAACTGGTTAAATCGTATACATATAAATTCGTTTTTTAATGATTCATCTATTTTACATATATAATTGCATATTAGGCAAAAACGGACATTCGCATTACAGGTTTGCAATAGATTTTTCAAGGCTTGTTGAGCATTTTTTGTCATATAATCCACTTCATCCAATATTACAAATTTATACCCTTTTTCAAACATATTATTGCATTTTACAAACTGATGTATTTGATTCCGAATGACTTCAATACCTCTTTCATCCGATGCATTGAGATGAATGATTGTCTCTCGATTCCGCTTTGAATAACGGTCTTGATATGCATTGATTAGATTTTCAGCACTTGTTGTTTTCCCTACTCCAGGTGGACCGTAGAATAATAAATGAGGAAAGCGATTTTTCGTTAAAATATTTTCAAATATGATTCGGTTTTTCTCTTCCAAGACGATTTCATCAAAATGTTTAGGACGATATTTTTCACACCATGGCAATACAGCTGTCGTTTCATTGATTGGCTTCGCAAAAAAAGCAGTGGTTGCACTGGATTTTGTTTTGGTTTTGGACATGGTTCAATTTAGAATAATAAAGAGTGGCGACTTTATACTCATTTATGTTGCTTTTCCTAAAGTCTTTTTAAAACCCATTTAAATAAAAAACCATTTTGTCTTCATTCAAATTACATATTCTTCATGATGATAAGTGATACTGCTACTGCCGCCGCCATTGCACCACCCAATGATTCCAATACAGTCCCCGCCACTACTCCTGCTACAGAAGAACCCACCAAAAAAAGGGGCAGAAGAAAGAAAATCGTATCTGAAAAAGAAGTCAAAAAAACATCGAGCGCCAGTAAAAAAGAGGCCAAGGAATGTAAATTAGAACAATTCACAAACCAAATACCGGCGAAAAATAAAAATGTGATTCTACATTTACGTTGTTCCTTACAGGATATCGATGATTACATTCGCAATCAAACTTGGAAAAGCGATGAATTCGCATACGACCCTAACGTTCCTGTTGATATTTTACCATACGAATCTACTAGTCGTGAATATCACCCTGTTGACAGTAGTAATGATGCAGTAGGTGTGAATGGTGAACCGACTCTCTCGAATCCGAGTGCATACGTCAATCACATTTTATGTTCCAAATGTGAAAAAGAACTCAATTCATCCAATGCACACCCTTCATATGGCCATAATAATCCAGCTACTGAAGAATGGACCGATAAAGATACACAGAAAATTAAGGATTTGAAAATACAATTCTATAAACAAGATATTCCTGATAAAAAAGTCGATTGTTTTTGGTGCACTTGCCCTTACGACAATGACCCTTTTTTCGTTTTGCAACATGGTTCCGAAGGAAATGTCATTGCTCATGGTTCCTACTGTAGTCCTCAATGTGCTACGGCTTATTTATTCCAAAATATGCATTGGGATGATTCTGCTACTATGGAATCATACCAATTAATGAACTATTACTATGGGGACCCAAATAAACGGGGTGAAAATATAAAACCAGCTTGCTCGCCATTTTACACCTTGGATAAATACTATGGAAATATGACTATACAAGAATATCGGAAGTTGTCCAATTCGAACTATATGCTATTGTGCTTAGAAAAGCCAGTGAGTCGGGTTTTGCCGGAAATCCATGAGGATAATGACAAGACGATGAATACACAATCCATACGAGGAAATTATAAGGTGAAGAAACAGAGTGAAAAAACGGGGACCATAAACCGGAATGAAATCCTGAAAAGTAACTTTGGAGTTTGATTGTGAAAAATTGAAATTCTTGATTCTAATATATTTATTTACAAGAAAACCATATATTGCTTATAATCTATATACAATATCCTCTACTAATACTACACGCAACACAAATATGCCCGTAATATCCGCTTTGCATTCACTTCAAGAATTAACCGATGTCATTGCTAATGATATCCAACATGTCGAAAAAAAGTGGAAAACGAAATATGCGAAACAAAAGGACTCCTATAAATCCCTAAAGCGTAAATATAAACATTCCAATACTTTGGTCTACTCCTATAAAAAAGAAAATGAAAGACTCTGGGAACTCATCTTTACTCGTCTAAATCATTCTTCTACTGTAGAAAAGCCTAAGGAAGTATACGACTTAATTGATTCGATTCCTTGTGTGACTCCTCCTGAAAAAAAGACTAAATATGCTAAAAAAGAATGCAAACTTCCTGTTAAAGATGATTCTGCTACTGCCACTACTGTTGATGCATCCGATGATTCGGTTGATGATGCACCATCACAAGAAATGGCTAAAGAAGATGAACAAGAGGAAGTTGTTGTTGAACAAGAAAGTGCTAAAGAAGATGAACAAGAGGAAGTGGTTGTTGAACAAGAAAGTGCTAAAGAAGATGGGGAACCAGAACAAGAGGAAGTAGTAGAAGAAGAGGAGGAAGAAGAGGAAGTTGTAGAAGAACAAGAGGAAGTTGTAGAAGAACAAGAGGAAGAAGAAGAACAAGAGGAAGAAGAAGAACAAGAGGAAGAAGAAGAGGAAGTTGTAGAAGAAGAGGTCGTGGAAGAAGAGGAGGAGGAAGAAGAGGAGGAAGTTGTAGAAGAGGAGGAAGTTGTAGAAAAAAAGGAAGAAGTTGTAGAAGATGATGAAGATGAAGTATTTGAAATCGAAATCGACGGTGTTGCCTACTATACAACCAATGAAACTTCTGGTATGATTTATGCTAAAACAGAAAGTGGTGATGTAGGAGACGAGTTAGGATACTTCGAAGATGGTGAACCTGGATTTTATGAATAAGTATTTTAACTTTTAACTAAAGTGTTTTGATTTTCCGAAAAAATAGAAATCAATGAAATTCTATTTTTTTTGCTAAAGTCTTTTGATTCATTTAGATCAAAGATTTATCGAAATAATATTTAGGTATCGAGCTAATTCGAACATGGGTATAGGCTACTCCTAAACCGTGAACAGTAATATATACTTCTTTCCATTTTTTTATACATTTACGTGATACTTTGGCCACGTGTTTCCAAAAAGCTTTAGACTGTTCTACAGGTGCATTGTCAATAAAATCACGTAGGGTAGCATAATTTTTACCTTTTACTGGCATAGGAATGACCAACATGGTATCTTTACTTGGATTCAAAAATGATGTTACGTGAGTATTGGTTGCTTTGTTTATGTGTTCTTGGAATTTGGATTTGTCTTGTATAGATGGAAGCCTAGCATTTGTTCTAAATGTTTGTTTGTAATAAACATTGCCATCATTCTTCAATACAGTGGTATTCCATTGGAAGCGTCCTTTTAGTTGTTTTGGATAGGTAATACCAGAACCAGATTCCCATTTTTTCAATATATCTGCCCATGTAATTCTATGACGTCTGGTTTTGTTTACATGAGATGACCTCTTTTTACGAGTATTCATTTCTATAGAATACTCTGTTATTTTAGACGATTTCTTCTCTTACGAGATTTACCTCTTCTTTGTTTTACTTTAGGGGGATTTTTTTGGGTCTTTGTATGTTTTTGAGTTTGCTTTTGATCTTTTTTGGTCATGTTGTCATATTCAATTATCTTATCTTGGACATCTAAATAAAACTTTTGGCTGGTAATATAGTTATTGCTAGTTTTTTCCTTTTGTTTACGAACAAAGTGACCCAACATATGGTCTACAAAGGTGCAAAACACATGATAACGATTGTTTTCAGTAACCTGACCTTTGATGACATCCATTTGCACATGGGCTTCCAATAAAGGGTGTTTCGACTTTTCTTTTGCTAAATCGAGTCCTACATTCAAGTAGCGATGTATTACTTTGTTGTATTTACAAATGTTTTTTTTGGTATTGCACTTACTGATTTCATCCACCAAGTCATCTGATTTATCTTTTACTGTAGAATCAAAGCCTTTGTATTTCTCAATGTAATCTTTCCAATGAGGATTTAGTGTATCGACATCTTTATCTAAAGCAGTCAATGCATTGGCCACATTCCCATAATCACTAAATGCACTTGCTAAATAATTGCCGATGAACTCCTTATCTGGATCATCCGTATAGTCTCTATTGTTTTTCTTGTATTGGATTGCTTTGATTTTCGATTTGTAGGTGGTTACTTTTTTCACAAAAGAGCGGATGAATTCTTGGTTTTTAATATTGTCTAAATATTTTGCATTCGTGTCCAATGATTTCAAATTATCAAAATACTTTAGCAATTTATTTTCAATTGTAGTGATAGTCTTTTCTATATTATCCTTATTATTATTATTTTGAAATATTTCATTATTTCTTTTCAGTTTGGACTCGTAATACTTATATTTATCATCTTCGTCTTTAATGTTGTCCTGTTCTAATTCTATTTTACCTACTTCATCTACCACTTCTTTCATAGCATTTGTAATATCAGCTTTAATACGAGAACTATCGTCTCCAATTTTATCCAAGTTGTCTTTTTTTTCATATGTATCTTTTGTAAACTTGGATGCATACACTTTAATTTGCAGTAGAAATAGTTTGAATTCATTTGTCTTACGTTTTTTATAATCCGCAATCATATTTTTCATTTTAGGAATGTCCTTTAGCCTCATTTTATCTCCATATTGATGGGTATCGACTATAGAAGAATACCGAGGGTGATTAAATACATCATTTATCCAAATTACACGAGCAACCGTATAAGTATCATTATTAAATTTTAAATAACTAAAAATGGAATCGAATCGATATGGAAGGAACCAAGAGAACCAACTTGTTCGAGACCCTTTGAGAGAAAACAGTTTGTTTCGAATAGTATTGTCATAATATTCCATGGATTGATAATAGGCATCGCTGGGAAATCCAGTAGGGAAAATACTTTGTATAGTAAACTCGAAATTCGCATTCATGACAAATGTATCATATGAATCGACACCCAATTCTTCTTCACTTTCTCTCAATCTTTCACTTTTAGTAGAACCAGATACTTTTGAATTTTGCAAAACAACTTTATTGAACTTTTCCTTGTTGAAAAAGACTTCTAACCTTTTGTAGTAAGGTAAATTTTGAATTAGTTTACGAGGATAATTTGCTTTGGGTTCGAAATAAGGATATTTATTTAGCACAACTTTTCTTCCCTTTGTTGGTTCGTAAACTAACATGTCACTTGTCAATTCCAGAAACCCATCTTGGTCAGGTATACTGGTATTGATTTTGATTCGTAGTTCATGTATTGAAGATGGCATCTCTCTATTTTTTTATTATAGTATAAAACACAAAGGCTATATACTATAAAAAGACTTCATTATTCATCTTCTTTTTTTTCCATCTTCTCTAAAATATCTTGGGCTTTTTGTAAAGTTTTCATGGCCGCATCCAATTCCTCTTTAGACACTTTATCGGGGGAACCTTCGAAATTTTCCAAGGTTTGAATACTATATGAAACAAAAGACTCACTTAAACAACAAAATGCACTCCTTTCATTGAATAAATATTCCATACAAATGGCAAATAAGATGGTGACCGTCAAAGCGACTAAAATCTCTCGGGTCCCCATCCATGCAATAGCAAAAACTAAAATATATTGGCTAAAATTATGCTTAATCACTGATTCTACAGTTCGACTCATTGGTAAAGTAATCATTTTGGACGATAAATTTAATGTCAAAATGACTAAACCTGCAAATAATTTACTGTCATTGATCGGTTTAATTAAAGTATTTAAATATTGAGCAGACTTTTGGAAATATTCTTCTATTTTCATTATTCTTTCTCTCAACAACACAAAGATAGGTCTTTCTTTATACTACTTGGAGAGAAAAATCAAAAAGTAGATGCGACTTGATTGTCAAATACCACAAATGGTTCTTCAGTAGAAGAAATCATGGATGTCACCATTTCCCACAAAACATTTTCATTGGAAGATTTAGGCGTTTTCAAATCATTTTCTACTGCTTGCTTTTCCTGAATTGTAAAATGACAGGTTTTATCACACGGATTACATTCACCGTCACGGAACTCCAGTTCGGAATAGACATGGGATACATAATTGTTTTTTACTGGATTGTCTTTATAATGGACTTTAGCAGTAGAAGGATCGCATTTCTTTTTTCGGAAAATGGCCTCTTTGACTTTTTGAATTGGGGCTAAAGTATCTGGATATGCTTTTTCTACTGCTGTTGCCTCTTCTGATGATTTGGATACGATTCCATCGTATACACCTTCGCTCTTTTTATCACTCGGTTCAGGAATAAAATCGACGTAGTTATTTCCTGTATTGGAGAGAAACGAATCAGTAATATCACTGGAATAACTGTAGGTATAATACAAGATTACCATAAATGAAATGAGCACACCATACAGCATATTTTGATAAGTTGTAATGAGAATAGCCATAATGGCAATCATTTTGCCTAAAGGATGTAGACTCACTTGAATAAACCGTTCTGGAAATAAAAGATATAAAATGATGAATAAAATTGGAGATGCATTTCCTAAAAACAATACAAAATCCAATTCAGCAGAATATGACTTATTAGACATTTTTTATTTTACTGTTTTTTCTCTATACACTTTTGAAGATTAAAATCCATAACATTTTAGGGGGTTTAGGAGTTTTAGGAGAGAATTATAATCTACCTTTTTTGTAAAGAGAGAAGGTCTGTAGAAAAAATATCATGTCATTATTAACCAGTGCACATCCTTATGAAAGTTTCAATAGTAAAAAACGAGAGAAATTCACACCTCGTATGACAGATACTTTCAAAAAATTAACCAGTGAATTTACCGATTCAGTTGGACCTACTGAAAAAACCTCCTTTGAAAAAGATTTAGAAAAACAAAAGATGAGAGAATCCAAAGTCAACAATATGTTGAATTCTATGAATCAACCTGTCCAAGGATTCCAAGATGGAGATGGTTTAGGCAATTTTACATCAAAAGAAATGTCTCATAATCCTCCTCCTCTTCCATCCCTTCCATCTCTACAACCACCGTCCAATACATCCAATATGTCATCCTCTTCTACTGTCACCAGTTATACACCTTTCCAAAATAAGGCAGCCAGTTCCTATAATCAAAGTTATGGACCCACTTCTTATTCTAAGCAAGTGACGGCGAAACAAGAAAACTTTAGCAATATGTTGTCAAGTCATGAAAGCAGTAGTAGTCATGAACAGCAATTGTTGGAAAAGTTGAACTACATGATTCATCTACTGGAAGCACAACAAAAAGAACCGACTCAGAATATTGTAGAAGAGTTTTTATTATATGGACTTTTAGGCATTTTTATCATCTTTTTAGTGGATTCTTTTACTCGTGTAGGAAAATATACTCGCTAAAGTCTTTTTTCTCTCATTTTCTCTTTTTCATGAAAAAGAGAAAAAACCAAAACCAAAACCAAAACCAAGGTGTATGAACCACTTTATTTTGTTTTCCTTCCTTTTTTCCTTGTGTTGTGTTTTGATTTTTCATTGGATTTGGATTTGGATTTGGATTTAGGTTTAGAATTGGAAGGTTTTTCAAGTGCCATTATATCAAAGTTTCGGTTAGGCATTGCGCACCAACTTAATGCACCAATAGACTTAAGATGCTTAATTTCTTCTTTAGAATACTCTGGATGAAAACGACAGGATTTTCCTTCAAAAAATGATTTCTTACATGTAGGATTACATATTCTTTTCATACAGTCTTTTTGAATCAGCTTCCTAGTCGCTTTGTTAGGATAGTTTTGCTCTGGTACTCGAAGTCGCACATGTTCTTTGAAATAACTCTCTTTACAGATTCTTTTACATGTTTTCATTTTTCCCATTTTTCTGTTATATCATAATAGCATAAATAGTTTCTATTCAATCAATCAAGGAAGCAACAATACACGATTTGATCCAATTGGACTACTTGGATATACTAAATTATACAAATACAATCCAGATTCGATTGGTTCCAGTAGTTCATATTTTTCGGACCATTTTTCAAGTAACCTTTCATTATCACTTAAACAAGGAATCTCCAATACACCTTTGCTACAATCCTTTCCCTCCAATAATAAATACTCCTGTAGACAATTCACAAATCCACGGAAAAATAAAACACCATTTACATCATGTTTATGGTTATCTTGGAATTCCATAGAAGCCACTAAGCGTATGACACTTGGATGGGTTAACGAATCATTTTCCCAACTTTTATGCGTCTTTTCAAAAATATAGATTCCATGCACATGTTCTGTTTTCATGATTCTGTATACTGTAGCATAAATCGTATATCGCTCATTTGTCAACCAGTCTACAGTATATTCAAAAGCGGGTAAAATACACACTTCGTATTGCAATGTCATTTGCATATAAATGGACTTCCATAAATCAATATGGTTATGATTGAGACAGTAAATACGATAATTACGAGGGAGTTTGTGAAAGTGAACTGGTTTTAATACAAAAGTATAGGTATGAAAGTGGGCTAACGGAACAATTCCAGTAGACAAGGCCCCATGTTTAACAAAGCAATATCCACCCGATAATTCGGGGTTTTGTATACAATGATTGTAAATATGGGTTTGGATCAAACTACGGGATACTTTCTCTCCAATGCTATACAAGGGATGAACGCAAAGGAAATCCCAGAAGTGTATTATTGGTTTCATCTCAGGATAATGCAAAAAGAATACACAAACAGGCCTACTGGCAATACAACCGTAGAAACGTTCATAATTGGGCTTTTCCAAGAAATACGCTTGGTCTTCTTGTTGTTGGGTCAATACATTCTCTCGAAAACACGAAATCGCACTATTACCATGTAACACGGTTTGCAAATATTTGGGTGTGCAGTAAAATAATGCGGCTTGATTGTCAATGTAATGGCCTTGTAACAATAAACACAATGGCGTCCAATGATTAAAGTCTTGTATAGACCAGGTTTCGACCTGCCTTGTGTCGCAAAAAATCCCGACTTTTACGGTTCGCTTGCGTTTCCAATATGGGTGCTTGCTCCATAATAATCGCAAATGCAATTCATAACTATGAAAAACAGGTTGATGAAACCAAAAAGGAGAATGCCATTTGGCCCAAACTAAAGCAATCGCATAAATGGCTAAAATTACATAGAATATATAAATTAATAGGTAATACATATATTTATCTACAGTTTTTTATCTTTTGATATGAGGCGCTATTTTATCAATATCTTGAATCAATATCTCTGATATGTGAGGTAACTTGACATGACATTCCCAGAAATACCGACAAAAGGCCCATTGGAAATCCAATGTAGGTAATTGGTCTTCGTTGTAAGGGCCTACATAGTAAGCACTATATTTGGTGCGCAAATGATTGGCAATTTTATCGGGTAGTAGAAAATGATAGACTGGTGGAAGAACATAACTGAGTTGAGTGTAAGGATGAACGGGTTGAGTTGTTCGCTTTGGAAGAAATTCACAATAATAATGGGGAACTTTGGGGGCCAAATCTTCCAATAAGGGTGGGTAGGCATAAGGATAATGCCATTTCCAATCGACCTTTCCTATTGTGTAATACTGGGTCACCCATTGCAAACCTTCTAAATACGCACGACAAATCAAAAGTATATTGGACTTGGCTGGAAATAATAACTTGTAATAGCGACTCTGCCATTTAGGCGTAAATGGGTCTATCGCTTTTTCAGTTGCACGATATAACACGGGAGTATTTAAAAACAAATTCATCTTTTCTTTTACCGTTTTTTTCGGCTGTAGGTCAACTGGCTTTTGATCGAACTTTTTCCGTGTGGTATATTCTTGAATTAACCATTCGTGTTCATGTTTTGCTAAAGCCTGTAGAAAAATGGATAAATTGTTCCATTGGATTTCGGAATGATTTTGTTTCGACAATAAGAACTGACCAGGTTTGCTACCAATGGTATTGCGATATACATCCATCAGAGCTTGGATTCCTATTGTGCGAATATTCATACTGGGAAAATGAGGTAAGAAATCGTTTCCCAAAAAGAAGCACATGAAAACGTAGTCTACCATACGATGATTATCTTGTGCACTGCATCGCATGGCGCCACTAATGGACGTGGCCATTTTACCAATATTCAAAAACAATGGTTCATCTTTAGCATAATGGCCATCTAATTTGAGAGAAGCAAATTGAGGTGCTTCTCGAAATACATACATGGATGGACTGTATTGTAAGTGCAGTAGAGATAACATTAATAAATCGGCATCGAGACCATAAATGACACTGACTTCTCTACTGTCTTTACATGGATTTTCACGAAGATGGGCATATAATTTGTGTTCTCCTTCGCCTGGTTCATCGGGAGTGGCAATAATGTATTGGACCCTACTGTTTTGAAAACGAGGTTTAGTAAAATGTTCCCGTATGGAAATACTTAGTTTATCCATGAATTCTGTGCCAGGTGTGAAAATACAAGTCGTTTTAGCCATATTGATGGGTTCTTTAGGTGGGTCGATCGATTTATGCATAGAAGCCTCGAACCAAGATTTATAACGTCTGCTTCGTTGTTGTTCCATTTTGGCTCTGGGTGCAACTCCGTCAAATGCAATGTAAACGTAGTCCGATGGATTGATTTGATTCACATAATTTTCTATTTTTTCAATGGTTTTTGCAATAATATGGTCATACAAAAGTGCAGGTTCCATATTGGTGTCGGAATTATGATATATATCGTATAAAATCGAATTGCAATCCATATACAATCGACTGAAGGATATTTTGTTTTTTATAATCGATGCATAACTATATAATATTTTAGCATGATGGTGAATAATATGAGAAAAGTAACTTGGTATACCCATTGCTTCTTACAATAGTCAACTACAATACTATTTATATGATTTTCTATAAACAACAATATATCTGGGTTCTTATATAGAATTATTATATAATGGATGCTCCTTCAGGTATATACTTATTTTATCGGTTTGCACCGTTTTTATTGGTGAGTTATTTTGTGATTGGTGCAATTTTAAATAATGAAGTAAAAGGATTTATTTATTTAGTCGGTCTTATTTTTACTTGTGCAATGGCCGTTATGATAGTTCCTTATATTGGCGGTAGCTTGACGCCATCCCCCGCTTGTGACAGTGTCCCTTTTACTGGAACTTCATACAATATACCCATGGGAATGGTAATCTTTTCGTATACCTTGTTTTATCTGGTTTTTCCTATTGCTAAATACCATACGGAACTGACCAATATTCCCACTTTGGTTTTGTTTCCTCTGTTGATTTTAGGGGATATTTATTGGAATGTGACCTTTAATTGTTTTGATGGTCCAAAATTGCTTACCAGTATCATTATTGGTGGAGGCTTTGGAACATTATGGTCGTTTGTGATAGATAAAACTGGTAACAAATCCTTGCATTATACAAATATTGGTGGCAATCGAGAAAAATGTAACCAAGTGACGAGAACCAAATATCGATGCAAAACCTATGACAAAAATGGCGCATTGGTGGAGTATGTGCATAAGAACGATAAAGCTGCTTATGATTATTTGGGAGTAAGTGATGCTTCCTTTAATCTTGTTGATAATAATCCAAAAGACGGAACGCTGCAAATCAGTGAAATTGCGGCTAAGCTTAAAGCTTCTTAAGCTTTAAGCATCAAACGATACCCAATTGTTGTAGAACCAATCGTGAATGGTTTTTGAAATTTGTTTACGTTGCATTTCATCGGCCAGTAGACGGAAACTTTTGGATTTAGCTAAAAAGTGTTTCATGAACTCTTCTACAATCGGCTTCAATCTTCCACGACTATATTTAGGGATAACTTCGTATTGAGGATAAATTGGATATCCTTTACGAACATTCACTGCATTGTGAAAATGGTAGATCATGTCTCGGAATTGCTCCTTCGTTTGTATTGCATTGAAATTGATTCCATTTAAATAATGAATCGCATGTTGTGTGCAATCTGGACAAGGAAGATTCGAACAAATGATATAAATTAAATTCAATAGTCCTTCTCGAATATGGGGGAATTCATCGGCTTTGACTTTTTCTGCCAATACGTGAAATAAATTCCAAAATGGCTCACCCCATTTGACCTTTTTACCTTCTTGTATAGCAGCAACTTGTGTTTCATAGTCTACTGCATGCACAACCGAAACTTGTTTCGGCACATGAGTCGGGATCCTCACAATATGACGCCTTGAACTGGTAAATAACATCAGGGGCTTTTGAGCAGCAGTAGAATGATTTGATTCTCCGTTGTTTTGTGATGGTGTATATGCTCTTAATTTTGTAAATAACATCTCTCGATTACTATTTTTTTCTATTTAAAAAAGTATTCTTCTATAATTAGACCATATATTTTTCAAATCAATATAAACATTTATTCTAAATTACCTTTAGAACAAATCTCTTGTCAATTTATAAATCGAACAATAAGTATATGAACCAAAAACAATATTATCCTACAGCAGCCAATGTTGCCGCTATGGCAAAAGAGGAATCGAGTTCGGAATCAGAATATGAATCCGAATCTGAGGAAACACAGCCTAAACCAATCATAAATAAAAGTGGATTAACGGAAATCGTAAAAGCATGGGTTTTGAATGACAATCAAATTAGGGCTCTTAATAAAAAAATGCGGGAATTGAGACAAGAAAAAAAGCGTCATAATGAAAGTATGATAAACGTCATGAAACAGTATGACATTGATAATTTTGATGTGAAAGATGGACAAATCCATTTTCGTAAAGCCAATAAGAGAGAACCTTTGACTCAGAAAAAATTATTGACTATTTTAATGAGTCATCCTCAATTGGATGAACATCAAGCAAACCATTTGAATCAGTTTGTGTATGATAGTCGTCAAGTCACAGAAGAAGATGTATTATCGCGTAAAATCAATAAACCTAAAGTAGATAAGCAGAGTAAAAGTAAAGGTGAAAAAAAAGATGATACAAGTAATTCATCTACTGCTTCTATTTTAAATATGTCCAGTTCTTTATGATGTTGCCTCGGTTTCGGAAATCGGAATGATCTTGTATTGTTTATCTGGTGTGATTTCATAATGAGCAACCACCTTTGGGTTTGTTTTTTGTTTCAATACGTCTTCTGTAGAAAAGATATTTCCATGTTTGTCTAAATAATAGACAATGCCATTAATATCTTCGGCTACTACTTCGGCATTGATGACTTGATTGCCATCACTTGATGTAGAATTCATGATTCCATGTGGTATACCTTTAATATGGGTTCCACAGTAGATATGACCTTCTTTTTGTTTTCGCGTGCACTGTTCACCATTGGCCCGTTTTGCATGACAACGATTCGAACTGGGTATACTGTTTTTCACTCTTTTGCGTTTGCTTACATCTTCTTTTGATAAAACCAGACGGTCAAATTCAAAGATGAATTCCATCAATTCTTGAACTTTAGAAGTATCTTCGAATTTCAATTGAATGACCTTTTCTTTGATTCTTTTTTTGAAAGAACCTATATAATCCGCGATTCGTTTGTTTAATTTTCGATCCATATTTATTATTATTATGACTTATACAATTGACTAAAAAAGACTTTATTCAATTTTTTTAATAATTTATTTAAAACAACTTAAAGAAACTCTATGTTTATAGCGGGTTTGTAAATTAGCGTGCAAACTTTTTGCGGATGATTTCAATCATTGCAACCGATTCCTTGCAACTGGTTATCAAATATTGTTTACAGTTGGTAATGGCACTATTGTCGTCGCTGAATCGAGGGGACATTAAACGGATTACACTGTAGTCATCATGAGGATGGTATTTTTTGAAACCCACAAATGTCAGTTCGGGTTTATTACTGCTTTTGGTCGTATAAAATAATTTATATAAGAAATGTTCTAAAATATTACCCAATGTATAGTCTTCTTCTTCCAATATAATATCATATGAATTCACATTGGCACTTACAACACTGGTATATCCCGCTTGTTTGGATTCATTACTGGGTTGGATTGGCACCACATCTGATTCCAATTCGCTCTGGAAACGCTTGATTTTTTCCATCAATTGATTACACGCTTTTTCTACAATCTCATAATTCGAGTATTGACCAATCGTTTTCACCACAAATTCGAATTCATTTGGCTCATCGTCTTCATTGGTTTTGTAACATCGATGGGCATCCAAATACTGAAAATTCTTTTCTTCAAAGGCGATTTCCTCTTTTGTGCGGCTTTCATTGTTGTAAATTTGTAAATGCTGTGACCACAAGACATCCCTCTTTTCTGGATCAATCACATTGAAGAAAGCACATTTACTTACTGCATTAAACATACCGTTTTCTTGAGCAGTAGATACTGAGAATTCTGCAGTCAGTTCAAGTGATTCGCCTGGAATGGTTGGTCCCATTTTAGGTCTTAGCCGTAGAAAATCAATGGGACGATTACTAATTGGGTCATGTGGAAACAACTTCAATATTTCGGTTTCATCCAGAAATTGTCCACTTTCTTTGTGCTGTATTTTGAAATCATCCGTAGTCACATATTTCATTTCATAATCACTTGTATTTTTGCCTTCGACCAGTAATTTATAATTTTGGGGAAAAGTGTCTAAATCTTTTGTAATAATAGGAATGGAACTCAGTCTTTGTTTCACGATTTCATTGTGGAATCTCGATGTATTGGTGGTGATCTGACATTGATTTATCTTACTGTTTTCAGTGCGAATGACCACTACAGGTATATCACTTAAAATTGTGCGACGAATACCATTTACGATTGCCAATGGTGCATCTTTTACAATAAAATGCAATATGCCATCATTTTCGTAATTTTTAGTAAGAGTTGGCGTCTCCTTAATATGATTAACTGTATAGGCAAATTCTGTCATTTGTTTTTTTCAAGCAACTATATAGTGTGTATTGATATATTTAAACACATACTACTATTTAAGTTTTTTTTCAATTTTTTCGTATATTCGGTGTTCTTCTTTTACACATAAAGGGGGATTTATATGTGAGTAGGAATATATTGGCTTCCTGATAAGAAAAATAGTATAATCATGAAAAACATGAGGACAATTGGCAGTAGGACTAAAATCCATGATACCACGGGAGCACCAGCATTGCAAATCAAGTTCAATACCCATGTCCAAAAGACGACATAGAGTAATTTGATCAAAAAGATTAATGCAGTATTGGAAACAGAACAAGTATAACTACCTGCACAATAAGTAGTATTGCTTCCTACGTTTTGAATTCCCATGGCAACCAAGACAATGATGGAAATGACTAAATAAAAGTATGCAGGTGAACATAAATTGCGAATTCTATTTAATATGGATGGCATTTTTCTTGTTATATTTTTTAACGAGAAAAAAAGTATATTCGATTATGTCACGTAAAATTTATTAATATCTGTAGCTGAGAAAGTCTGTGGTGTATAATCACTACCGATTGCCTTGGATGCCATATACAAGGGATTGGTCGTTTCACTTCCATCAATCGTGCTACCCATTAGAAAACTTCCACCGCTCATAATACGAACTCTTTTTTTGACACTTCGTCTTCTTTTATTGTTTTTCTTTTTGCTTTTTCTATTTTTTCTACGGCTTTTTCTACTGCTTTTACGCTTATTTTTGTTTCTACTGCTTTTTCTTCTACGCTTTCCACCCATCAAGAGAACACTGCCTCCACTGCCGCCTAAAGATGGTTTAGAACATCCACATGTCATTTTTGTTGTTATATATACTGTAGAGATATTATATCTACTCCACGTCTATGTGTGTTAACATAACTCTTCTACAACACACATTGGTTAATTTCAAAGAATCCAGTATTTCTGCTTCTACGGATTGCTTGTGTTCCGTGTCTTTTGTATAATATATCACACGCTCGGTAATATTTCTCTCTTTTTTCCTTTGGCGACTTTGTTCTACATAATAACGATACTTATCTGCTAAAACATTGCCACAGGTAACGCACTTAATTGGAATAATCATGATTAATGGAGGATTGCTTGTTTATTTTTATATAGTAGATATATGTTTAAATTCTTTTTTTTCAATTTTTTCTTCTAAAATTTCCTTTGACGCTTTGTTCTCTTATTAGGAGATTTTTTATTTGGGGGTGAGCGTGAGCGTTTTTTCCTTCTACTTCTACTACTACTGCTACTCTTACTGGGGGGGGTGCTTCTCATAGAAACAGCAGATTGAAATTCTACATCCGTTGAAGGTGTATGCATGGATACACTATTCATGGAATAAAAACTATTGACTTGATTGAGAAAATCTTGGGTAGGTGTCGGTGCATCCAATCGAAATATTTTGAATTCCTTTAATAGAGCACCGTAGTCTTTGTGCAGTTCTTCCATGCGACTATTGCGTTTATGTAAATCACTATGACAATACGGACCCATTAATAAGAACGCCCTTTTGAAAAACTGCGGTGCGATTGTAGGACATACATTAGGATTCTTGACAAAATGGAAAAACATGCTTTTCAATGCCAATGTTATACTGTAGGTATCGAATGTATACACGAACTTATTGATGAATTGGTTAAAGCTTTTGAAAAGGCGCTGATATTTTTGACATTTCTTCAAGTAAAGAAACGTATTTACATTACTACAGCTCGTTTCTGTGGGAAAATTAAACCACGATATACCTAAATCATTTTCATTGGTTTTGCATTTTTTTATCAAGTCTTTTGCATTGATCATCAATCCGAAATCAATATATTTGATTGTTCCAGTTGAGACATTGTAGACAATATTTTGTGTTTTAATGTCTCGGTGAACAATATTGTTGTCTCGGAAAAATACTACACCTTCTATTAAATTCAAAATGGATGTGAAAAACTGTTTTTGATCATTTGAGGAATGCTTTTGAATTAATCTAGTATGAAAATCTTCTAAGTTGACGCCTCCATCTTCCAATAAAAGCAAACGCATATTTTCGGGGTGGTCTTTATTTTCTTCTACCTTTGGACTGATCGATTGACAATCCTTGAATATTTCCTGGAATTGGGCATCATGTTTAGGAACACATTGAGTCGGTTTACTTAAAATGAATTTCTGAATATTGGGGATTTTCGTGATTTTCTCCATTTCCTTCATTTCATCTAAAGCATCCTTTTTACTCATTAATTTGGACACAATGTTTTTCTTTACTGTCCCTTTCTTACAGGTCAGGCTTGGTTTTGTCACACAACCAAATGAACCAAACCCAATTATATTGGCAGGGTCTTTCTTGGGACTTGGTGATTTGGATTTCTTGGTTTTGTTGGTTTTACTGGTTTTATTTGTCATTTGACTATTTGAGAGAAAAAAACTGTAGGATTGATATTTTATACTTTATAATGATATAATATATTCATTTTCTCTCATTTTTTATTTTTGTAAATGAAATTCTTTTGGCTTTACTGTTGTTTCTTTATTGCTATATGGTTGTATATGTCTTATTTAGCTACTACTGACTCCTCGTTAAATATGGAGTCTTTTACTACAGGTGAAGTGAGTGCCGATGAAGAAGATGCAGTAGAAGAAACCACGCGACTATATGAAATCAATAAGTTCCCCGATTATCATGATACCGAAAAGGAAATACGAGAGAAAAATAAAATGAAAATGAATGTCTTTTATGTAAAAGGAGAAAATGGGACGCCTGTAGGAATAAACATGGAAAAAACACAAAATCTCCCGACTTATTACCAGCCAGGTGATTTTATGTATAAAGCATCCACCTACGTTCCTTCCTATGAAGATTCGATTCATTTAGCATCTGCATCTACTGCTGCTTAAAATGGAACTTCTTCGTATAGTTTTACTGGTAGGTCATCTCTCACAAACCGACACTTTCCATCCATGGTCCATTCGACTTGGACTGCACGGATTTCAACACCGCTTTCGTGAGCTTCTTGAACTGCTTTTTTGTAAGTTAAATCAATATTAGAAGGTTGAAAATGAGAGACATCCGTTCGCTGAATCACAAAACATAAAATTGCTCTATAATTTGTGGTTTTCACGATTTCAGTCAATTCATGAATATGTTTTAATGCACGTTCACTTACCACTTGTGTGCTATTTTTACGGTATCCATCTGGGAAATACGCAATCTTTTCATTTACGGCTTTCGTATTTTCTATATTTTTGTATTGTTTACGTATTTTTTTGGGCACATCAACATAATCCGCTAAAGGAACATTCTTGACTTCCAATATATAGGGACGTCCATCTTGGTCCACGCCTGTAAAATCAAAACGCGAATTGAGGAATTTGAATTCACGTTTTTTCTCTCGATTGTTTTCTAAAAACCGTAGAAGATTGTGTGTCAACATTTGATCCACCAAGGTTTCCGCCATTTTAGGATGAATACCAATGACAAATGTATGGTCCTTTTCTTGCAGTAGAGATAAATATACTGCATAGGCACATTTATTTTTCTTACTGTCAACTGGTGAAACAATGACGGATGAACCTTTATCGGATAACCCACAACATCCCAATGCTGGGGTATGGGCATAATAAGACTGATTCTCTACTGTAATATCTGCAACGTAGGGCGTCTTACAGGTGGCCGATGGGCGCTTCTCAATAGTAGTAACAATGGGTGATTGCAATTCGTATAGTAACATCTTTGGTTGTTTAGTTTTGATTTTAGTTTTGAATTTGGTTATTTGAGAGAAAATCTCCTAGAACCTCTTTTTTTCAATTTTTAGATACCCTTTAGAAGAAAAATCTATTTAGAAGGTATTCTGTGAAAAATAGTAGACAATATGCACAAATGTTTGACTTTTTATATTACAATAATTTATTCTACCATAACCGAACAAAAACTCAAACACCACCGTCTGTGAAAAAGCAGGTGCAGTTTGACTTGAATCACCATATTATTGGGATCCCCAGTAGAAACGATTTGAAACCATTTAGAAAAGATTTGTTCTATAGTCCTTTAGACTATTCGAAATTCCGCATTTTAGAATTCAATCGTCAACTGGAATCCATATCATGGAGAGAAAATAGACGTAGTGTTTTAGCGGAAAAATACCAGGACCAATAACCTACACTTTCACTCGATACCCTTTAGTCGTTTTTACTCTACGACTTTGACCACTTTCTCTACTGTTGATTGTTAATGGTGACATTTCCGTCCGTGTGTCCTCTATTTCTTGGTCATGGTCATGATGGTGCATCTTATTATGACATTCTTCACATAATGACATCAGATTTCCCACATGATTTTTGTGTATGGTTCCAATAAACCCTCGTGTATTGGACTTGTATTGTTCCTGTAGATGATGAATATCACTGGCCAATACTTTATGGCAATTTTCACACACTCCTTTCACTTTCTCTTGATTGTAACGACTGGTTTTACATTTCAACGAACCATTGAATTCTGGAAAATACTTGCTCCTTATAGCATAAGCATCTTCCATACATTCCCTATTCATATGCAATGATTCACACACTTCCAGCCCATAATTCTTATTACCAGGACCATCTTGTAGTTTTCGTTCGTATTCCAATGCATCCGTCTCAGGATTATATTGAACCGATAAATGACACAATCGGATGCTGTTCAGCTCGTTCAGTTCGGAATAACGGACGATTTCGTGAAAATGCGTGGCCAATAAAAACGACGATTTCCTATTGCATAATATCTTTAATGTAGCCAACATTATACATAAGGCCGATGTGCTTTCCGTTCCCGAACACAATTCATCCCCCAATACTAAACTCGATTCATTACTCTCGTTTTGGATCACACGCAGTTCCGACATTTCTACCGAAAAGGTAGACTGTCCCTGAAATAAATTGTCTTGGCTTAGAATCCTCGTGTATATAGCACTGTAGGGAATATAGGTAAATGAATCACACGGAACATACATACCCGATTGTGCTAAAATCATCGAAATACCCAATGCTCGCATCAAACTCGTTTTTCCTACTGCATTTGTCCCGAATAACAGCATGCCATTGACATTTTTGTCGTCACCGAGAACAATATCGTTGGGCACATAACATTCGTTGCGCAATAATTTTTCAATTAATGCATGACGAAGTCCCTTTGCATCAACCATCGATGGTGATGAATCATTATGCGCCACAATACGTGGCCGACAATAATTGTGTTCTACTGCATTTACACAATTGGTCCACAATACGTCTAAATAGGAGACAATCGTGGAAATCATAGACAAGAATCCATCGTATTTTTCCATTACTGTATTGACAATCGAATGATACAATTCCAAGGTTGTGCTCTGAATTAGCTGTTGCACTGTGATGAGTTCTTCACTGAGAGACTCCAAATATGGACTACTTATTGTAATATACCCTTTTTTGCTATTGGGAACCATTGTTATTGTCTTCCACCAATCATCTTGTGTTTTTCTTTTGGACATTTCATCGATTTTTTCTTTCAGTCTAGACGAACGGGCTTTTGTCATAATAAAGTGATAAGTGCTGCGTTTTTCGTTGTATTCACGTTTGACGAATCCTTCTTTGACCGGATTGGTCGGGTTCATTAATGTCTCGATTTTCATCCAAATAATATTCCATTGGTTTTCACATGTTTTCTTACGGTTATACAAATCCGCTATTGCAGGAAATTCAGTCATATTTAATAAGGATTCGGTTTGAATAATGTTGCTACTGTAGCGTGAACATACGGTCATATTGATTCGTTTTTCTAAATAGTGTAACCATTCTTGCATACTTTGATGAATCTCGTGAAATGGACGATCCAAGGGAACATAATTGTGCATCCATTGGGTTTCCGCTAAACATGACCATACTTGTTCCGCGATGGAAACACTGCTAAATAACTTGGCCAATTCGGGAGGTTGCATTTTTTGAATATGCAACAATCGCGCTAAATGATCAATGTCATGGATTTTCGAAAAGGAAGGATGCAAATTTTGCACTACTACATATTGCAATGGGTCTTCTATCCATTTTTCCATAATGGCATATTCGGCCTCTAATGCAGTAGAATCATAAATGGGATGGGTGATTTTATGATAAAACAAACGACTACCCATATTGGTTCTACAGCGGTTTAAAAGCGAACAGACCGATGAATAAGATTTTTGGTTGAATCGCTTAATACGAGAGAACTGAGTATTGTTGTCATCAATAATGTTCAACTGTAGAAGACTTCGATTCGCACATTTGACATACTTCTTGTGGTTTCCCCAGTGTGGTAGTGCCAGTTTTTTACACAAGGATGGATTGTGCTCTTCTAAAAAATGAATGAGGACCACAAAGGATTGGGTTGCTAAAGGGAACTCGCTGAATTCCATACATTGAGACAAGGCATCGGCTGCGAAATGCTTGTTTAAGATATAATCACAATGGCGTTGCTTTTCGGCGTTTTTGATCATGGTCAGTTCGGGCGAATAGTGATGCACATAGGTCGTAGATAAAAGGGGAATATAAGCCTCTGTGTTTTCATATGGACTGATTAAAATCACTTCTTTTGGTTGGTAAATCGAGAGAACATGCTGGACTTCGTCTAAAGTAGTAATATGCATTTTGTCATCTTTCACATCGAATTCCAGTATATGAGAATGATTTGTTACTGCATTGTAAACTGTGATTCCTACTGAAATATGGTTTGATTGCTTGATTTTATACGGTTTCAACCATATACAGAGTAAATGGGGATTAACACGGCTTTGGTCGGGGTTTTCAGGAATGTAGGTTCCAGGAGAATACACGCCTTCCAATACACGTGTTTTTTTTGAATCTGATAATGGTGTGTCTTTTTCTTCAATGTATATGACTACAGTAAAATCATTGTCCAATAAGATTTCTTTGTATTTTTCCAATTGATATGGATGGGTAGTGAAACCCGCAATGGACACCGAGTATTTTTTTTTGTATAGTAAGTTTCTTTCAGCAACACGTAAACTGCATACATCGGAATATAAATCAATTAAACTGCCTTGTAAAGTATTGGGAAACTGAGGGTCACGATAACCGTATACCTCATAAAAATTCCCGACTTGGTAAAGCGTAATGGTCTTGGGTCCATACTTTTCAATATAAGATTTCGATAAACGAAAGTATTCGTCAATGACCTTTTTTTCTACAGACGGTTCATCGATAATGGTTTCAACAGATGTCGACATTGTGAGATCTGAGATTTTGATATTTGAGATTGTATTTTCTTACTGTAAATACGAGAGAAATATTCAAGTTCATTTTTTCATAAAATTGAAAAATTGAAAAATAGTTTTTGGAAAGTAACATAAAGTAAACATAAAAGAGTATAATATCTACTGAAACATGAGTGAGTATTTCAAAAAGGCATCCACGACTAAAAAAAACATTCGTCCCAAAATAATTACATTGGAAGGGAATATCGGAGCAGGAAAATCGACATACTTGGAAAAGATAAAACTACAATATGCGGACCGCGATGATATCTTGTTTTTGCAAGAGCCAGTGGATACCTGGAGTAAAATCACACAAGATGGGAAAACCGTGCTGGAATTATTTTATGAAAATCAAGAAAAATATAGTTTTCCGTTTCAAATCTTGGCATATCATACCCGATACGAATTGTTGAAAAATGCCATTGAAGAAGCAGTGAAAGGTGGGCGTATTAAAACGATTATCATGGAACGATCATTGGAAGCGGACCGAAATATATTTGCAAAAATGTTATACGATGAAAATAAAATCGAACCATGCATGTATAAAATATATCAACAAATGAGCGATGATGGACTGAAAACGATGGGCGCAGATTCAATCTGGTGGATTAATACAAAACCAGAAGAATGCTTACGACGAATCGCCAAACGCAATCGCATAGGAGAAGATAAAATACCATTGGCCTACTTGGAAAAATGCCACAAGTATCATTGCGATTGGCTTATGAATAACCCGAAGGTGATTTTGGTTGATTAGAACCTAAGGTGTTATTCGTTTTTTTTCCTTTTTTCCCTTTTTTTCCTTTTTTGGAGGATTTTACATTTGTATAGTTCGGTATTTCTGGAGTGTCTTGATTTAATATATTATTTATCTTTTTTATTTTATCTCTATATTCAACAGTATCAGCTTTTTTCTCATTTATTAGGTTTTCCATTTTATATGCGAGGGTTTTTTTATATTTATTCATTAGTTTTCTATCTGTTTCATCGTCTATCTTATATGTTCTTTCAGTTGGATGGTAGGTAATTTCATCATCACTATCATCCTCAACTACAAAACCTTCATCTGTTTTTTTTTCTTCATATTGTAAATTAATTGAATCTACTTTGAATTTTTTTTTTATTTGTTCTTGTATTCCTATTTTTTTTTCACCATAATTATCATATTTAAAACAGAAATCATATGGATTACGTATAATAAATAACCCAGGTGTGTGTAAATAAAATTTATTCTGTAACCCAGAATTCGATGTTGTAAAAATTGTTTTAAATGGAAATTTACCCAGTATTTGTAAAATAAATATAAGACAGTGAGATTTTTTCCCATTTTTTTCATTGTCCTCACTCACCGTATTCATAGCAGTATTATATATGCTAATATATTCATCATTCTTTACTTTGAATCTTTTATCACGGGAAATATTTTTAGTTTCAAAATCACATTCTACATCCCTACATTTTTGATATATTTTGGAAATATCTGTCAAATTTATAAAATCCTTCCAAGTATCTTTATATTGATTTAATATATCCCTTGCAATTTCTTTTTTATTATAACTAATTTTTTGTATTGTTTGTAGTCCTGCACTAGCATCTTTAATTAATTTATGATTTATACTATCCCAAGACTTTTTCTCAGTATTATGTTGTTCATCATCTATATAAGGAGGGTAAGAAGGATCTTTTCCAAATACAGTCTTCATACTCTCATTATTTGGTAATTTATAATAATTACCTAACATATACATGACCGCTTCAAGCAGTAATTGTTTAGCTTTTAAGTATTCTACACCGCATTTAAATACATTGGATATAATTTCATTAATTTCTTTAATAATTGGTTTTTTCTTTTCTTTATTCAAGTTATCTTGTCCATCCATATTTATAAAAAACATTTCATCATCACTATTAGTCTTTTCTTCTTCAGCTTCTTTTATTTTAGGATGGCTATATACGCCACTATTATCATCCTTTGGAACGACAGTATCATCATAACCATCATCATTATATGAACGGTGGTGTGAATTATGGTGTGAATTATATGAAACAGTATTATCATCTTCATCTTCACTTTCATCTCCGAGTGGAGTATGCCATTTTCTATCCCACCCATAATTTCTAGGGTTATGTTCCATTTTCTTCTCTGAATTTTGTTTGGTTTTATTCAAGTCAGGGTCAACACATTTAATAGCATCCCCTATAGTTTCAGTCAACTCAGGGTCAATACATTTAATAGCATCCCCTATAGTTTCAGTCAACTCAGGGTCAACACATTTAATAGCATCGCCAATGGTTTCAGTCAACTCAGGGTCAACACATTTAATAGCATCCCCAATGGTTTCATTCAACTCAGGGTCAACACATTTAATAGCATCACCAATGGTTTCATTCAACTCAGGGTCAACACATTTAATAGCATCCCCAATAGTTTCAGTCAAGTCAGGGTCAACACATTTAATAGCATCCCCTATAGTTTCAGTCAAGTCAGGGTCAACAACACTCTGATCATCATTCACAACACTCTGTTGTTGAACATTCACAATATTATTTAATAAATTATCATCAATATTTGGCATGTATGTCGTAGATGGATTCATTGGATTATAATCAATACCATATTTTTCACCAGTAGATTCACTATCATTATATGAACGGCTGTGTGAATTATATGAAACAGCATGTTTATCTCCGAGTGGAGTCTCATAATCAAGCAAACCCTGTTTAGTTTCAGGTATCAAATCATTCTCTGATTTTGATTTGGGGTCAGGGTCAACACATTTAATAGCATCCCCTATAGTTTCAGTCAAGTCAGGGTCAACACATTTAATAGCATCCCCTATATTTTCAGTCAAGTCAGGGTCAACGCATTTAATAGCATCCCCTATAGTTTCAGTCAAGTCAGGGTCAACACATTTAATAGCATCCCCTATAGTTTCAGTCAAGTCAGGGTCAACACATTTAATAGCATCCCCTATAGTTTCAGTCAAGTCAGGGTCAACACATTTAATAGCATCGCCAATAGTTTCAGTCAAGTCAGGGTCAACACATTTAATAGCATCCCCTATGGTTTCAGTTAAGTCAGGGTCAACACATTTAATAGCATCCCCTATGGTTTCAGTTAAGTCAGGGTCAACACATTTAATAGCATCCCCAATAGTTTCATTCAAGTCAGGGTCAACACATTTAATAGCATCCCCAATGGTTTCATTCAAGTCAGGGTCAACGCATTTAATAGCATCGCCTATAGTTTCAGTCAAGTCAGATTCACCACATTTGACTGCATCTGCTATGGTTTCATTCAGTTCAGATTCACCACATTTAATAGAATCACCAATAGTTTCAGTTAAGTCAGGGTCATCACATTTAATAGAATCACCAATGGTTTCAGTTAACTCAGGGTTATTATCATTCGACGATATGGAAGAAGCACTGGAAATATTATAATTAGTAGAATTAGAAGTAGTGAATCTATTATTTTCATTATCAGTTACAAATAGACCTGTTTCTTGATTGTTTATATCTTTATGAGTCATATTTTTTTGTTCGGGACCAATTTCAAATAGACCCGTTTCTTTTTCTTCTGTAAACACATAGTTTTTATCTACTGTTACACTCATTTATACTATAGACCTATTTTATTATAATATTATAACCTACAAATAGGTTATGATATAATTGATATTCCCTAAATCATATTTATTTTTTGGCCGTTTTTCTACGACTTTTTCTTGATGACTTTGATTTTCTTTTTTTCCTGTATTTTCTACGCTTTGTTCTACCTCCTTTGGGCTTGCCTCCCCCCACATTCGCTTTAATGATTGCACCATTATCTAAATTATATAGATCACTACCGACATTCACTGATGTATCATCTATAATTGTAATAGTTGGCTTTGCACCTGTTTCACTAAATTCAATGTTAACACTTTCTCCTTTATTCTCATAACTATCTTTCATTGAATACTTTCCGGTAATTCCTAACGAAAAAATATTTGCATTATTATCTATTTGGCCAACAATATTACAAACATTACCTTTAAGATCATCTGGTAAAAAGTAATAATTAGTTACACCATTGTTTTTTTTTAAAAATGCTTCCAACTGTTTTTTGTCCTGCATATCAAAATCGCTTTCATTTATTTCTGTGTTTGGAACTATATTCACCTTTTTTAATTTCGAGTTAATTTTCCCCCCAGTTTTACTCTCAATGGTAAATTTCAATATGTATCTTAATGTAGCCATAATTCACTCAAAAACACTATATATATTAAAACCATATTTTATTTTGCTTTATTTCTAAATACAAGGGTTCGCGGTCCATTTGGGAAATCCAAAATCCAAAATGTTCTAAATCTACACGAAATCCTATACAGAATTCCACACTCGGTTTCAAAAAGCAAAACACCGACGATGTTTTCATGATGGTTAGATTCGTTTTGTCAATCATCACTAATTGGTGATAATATTGCCGCGGGCTTTTTTCATAACTAAAGTGCACCACACCCAGTAACTGATTTTGAAATGGCACAAACCCAGTAGACCCTTTGATTTGACGAAACCATTTGTCTGTTGTAGTATGATGAACGATTTTCAACTTACAGATCCCATTTTCGCGCACAATCGTTCCGATTTCCAAAGGAAACCATTTATAAATAAATCCATCTTCCTCATTTGGCAACCTGATTGGTGCCCAATTCTTTTCACACCATGTATCATATGGCGATTCAATCAACTCCATATTGCTACAACATTGGTTCTCGATATCATAATCCCCATGTATCATCTTGATTCGCTCATTATTCGAATATCCCAACGTGCTACCCAGAAAACACAATTGTCCCGTCTTTTGACTCACATATAATCGTATATCTTCGATTCCTTCACTAAAGCATCCAGGTCGAGGAACCGCCCCCGTTTTTTCACGCATTACCACATAATTCGTCGGCATATTGGACTCCAATATTGAACACACATTCAACGTTCGTATTACTCCTTCATCCTCGGGATAATAATACCCACCTTGGTCATAAATCCAATAATTCACATATCGCGTATTCAATACACTTTTCCCTAAATATTCCACATACGCTGCCGACATTGGACGATATGGTGTCCACTCTGGATAATCATACACCTTTTCTACTATTGCCTCGTCTTCGTGCAGTATACTGTAGGAAAACACATTCGGTAATCTCACCATGCTATCATCGTGATTTGCCGCATACCACACAGGCTCCCACTCCAATTTCCGTTCCATATACGCCCAATAATTCACCTCCCAACTCAGTCCATGTAATTTCACAAACTCGGGAAAATGCTCTTGGTAATAGTGATACATCATTTCGATGGCCTTTTTCGATCCAAACAATAGGGACCCGCAAAATCGCCAATGCACGTGATTGCCGAATTCCTCTTGTTCCACATTTTCTGGCAATGACCAGCATCCTGGTATATACATACGATTTTCGTGTTCGACAAACAAATGCGACTTGCTCGATAAATCACGTAAATACTCATACGTATCCACATCGCGAAATAATTCATTCGGAGCATGGAAATCCAAATACATCCAATATTGTTCGTCTATTGCATTTGCGGTCGCCTCATACAAACAGTGCACCTTTTTGTGCACATGCCATAAATACTCACGTGTATCTTTCGCTTCATTTCGAACCATGGGCAAACTCATATTACCATCAACGTAATAAGGCAAGTCTTGTGTCATTACTAACCTTTCTACGGTCACGTGTTCATATTGCTTCATAATACGTTCTACTGTAGAATAAATATCATGGGATACATACATTTTCGTCGGTAACACAAACGATTTCCACGATTCGAGATGTTCCATCATTGTCTTTTCATTTTGTATACTGGTAACAATTACCAATTTTGTCATCTACTTTGCTACAATACATACCATAAACTCATTTAAATTGTTTAATGGCCAAAAAACAAATTAAACCGAAAATCTCCCATTTTTCCAACAATGATTACCTTGGTCACATCCTATGTCAACTTTTATAGGACTCCTATTGTCAATCACCACTATCGACTGCCTTTTTTGCAGAAAATCATCGATTTACAAATCCCCGTAGTCGTCTTTGTTTCTCCCGATTGTTTAGAAGCTGTAGAAATGTTTATGCGTAAATTGTCCTCCATTCAACACGTTTGCATTGTTCCTTTGGCCAAATCCTTTTTTGAATCCTCTTATATGTTTATTACTGCCATTCATAGCCCAAACGGACCTTTGGTTTTGCCCAAACATCGGTTCCGACCCAAAGATACGTTGGACTACATGTGCTATCAACATAGTAAAGTCGAGTATATGCAAAAAGTGGCATCCATGAATCCGTTCAAGACCTCCCATTTTGCTTGGTGTGATTATGACCTATTTAAACATTTCGAGTGTCCACCCTATTTACGCTTCTTATGTCAGCACGGTTTGCCCTATTTGACACACAAACCACCCACCGAACACTCCGCCGCCACAACTTGGGATGCCAAACACCAACTCTTTTTTCCTGGTTGTTGGGACAAGGCTACTTATGTAATGCCCTTTTTGTGTAACAATGTTTGTTGGCGATTTTGCGGTGGCTTTTTTCTCGGCACCAAAGAAGCCATTGACCATTTTTACGACCTTTACCAACAACACTACGATAAATTCTTGGATACCTACAATACCATGGTCTGGGATGTCAACTTTTGGACCTATTTAGAACAAGAAAGTGATTGGGACCCGTATATTTATTACGCCGACCACAACGAATCTTTAATTCAGAATTTCCCGCTTTTTGCTTTGGCCAGTAAACCCCAACCCGAACGCACGATTGCTTATACTTATCCTACAGTAGAATCCTTTTATCCTTCTTCAGGGTCATTGGTCCGTTTTCAAAACCAATATATTTACAATGTCCGCTACGTGAATTATTACTACAGACCCGATGGTCACTGCGATTTACAAGAAGACGAAAAAACCTGCAGTGTGAACCAAATGGTGTATTTACATGACGATTTCAGCGTCGATTCTTCGCGTGGATTTTGTGCAGTAGAAGAATCATCGGAATTAATGGGATTGCCCGCACCCGACCCCGATGAACAGTTTCAAGGCATTGAAGATATTCGTCTTTACGTCCATCAAAATCGATTGAAATTCATTGCCACTACTGTCAACTACAGTGGCTGTGCAACCAATCGCATGGTTTATGGAGATTATACGATTCGCAATGACGCTAATACAGAACGCCGCCATGTCTATTTGTCCAATGTATCCGTCATTCATCCACCTGTGCCCTCACATAAAGAAAAGAATTGGATTCCTTTTTCTTCTATTACCGAACCCTTGAAAGAATATTTTATCTACAGTTGGTTTCCCTTTCGCATGGGTATAGTCGTAGACAATACTCTCGAAATCACCCACTTTTATAATAATGGAATTGCCTTTCCTGGTGTGGTTCGTGGGTCTTCTAATATTGTCTACGACAAAGGAACCTATGTTGCCTTGGTGCACTGTAGTGAAGAGCATACTTTACCCAAGCGATACTTTCACATGATGATTTGGATGGATGCTACCAGTTATCGACCCATTCGGTGCTCCAAACTCTTTTACTTTGACCAATATGGCCCTGAATTTTGTTTGTCCCTACAAGTATCACGTGAACATTACATACTGTGGATATCACGCTATGACCGTGACCCAGTAACCCTTTATTACCGTAAAGATGCTATTTAATCATACAAAAAATTGAAATTCTTAAACCAAGGAAATTCGTGTAGTAAATGAAAATATAGACACAACCCGAAATAATTATGTCCAATTTTACCCTTCCTAAGATTAACTTTAACAACATCCAAATACCAGATAGTAATACCAAGACTATCAAATCGACCAAATCCACCACCCCTCCTAAAGTTCCTCCTCAAAAGTTACCGACTCCAGATATTCAACATGAACTTTGTAAATTACGTGAACTTCATCCAAAATGCATTGCAAATGTAATGGTTTTTGATACTGAGACCAGCGCTTTAAAAGACGGTCATATTTTGCAACTGAGTTATATTATCTACAACATCACCACCAATACGATTGTCAAAACAGTAGACCGAATCATTCGTATTGATGCCAGTGTTGTCATTTCAGAAGGTAGTTATAATGTGCACCATATTGACTTTGCGAAATGCCAACGTTCAGGTGTGCCGATTGTAGATGCATTAAAGGAATTCTATACAGATTATGTCGAACACACCGATATGATCATCGGCCACAATATCAGATTCGACACCAATATGATGAATCTCGAAATGCGACGCAATTGGAAATCCTTGCAAGAAACTCATCCTCATGCATTGAATTTATTTACGATTGGCTTCTATACAGAATATAACAAATCAGCATTGTGCACCATGAACACGACGAAAATGTATTATGCCGACCAGCGATATCACGAAGGCAAGCAATTCTATTATTGGAAATCCCCTAAATTGGTCGAATTACATGAACGTCTATATCCTACTGTTTCGAAAGCACAACGCGAAAACCTCCACAATTCACTCATGGATTGTTTAGTCACTCTACAGTGTTATGTAAAACTATGGCACATGACTGAAGTAAAAGAGAGCGATTATGACAAGATTGTCACATCTGTGAAAAAAAGTATTTATTGAACTATTTTGATTTATTAAAGATTTTAACCAAAACACCCGCTCTCTTTTTTTCTCTCCATAAAAGGAGATTAAAGATAACATATGGTTGTTATGTAATACAATACAAAAATGATATTATATAAAAGCAATGTTCAACTCGAATATGAACGTGTAAAAGAGTATTTGGAAAAAACATCGTATTTACATTATCTACTGTTTATAGACGATAATTTTGGAGTAAAAGCATCGTCCATGGAGTTTTTTATGCGTATGCATGCCTTTTGTAAAGAATATCACGTAGATATGATTATTTTTGACTCCACTGGATGTGTAGTGAAACATCATATACTGTATGGCGTATCTTTACATCGGTTTCCAGTAGAGAACTATATTAGTGTCATTTCTCTACAACCCAACTACAAAAAACTCACCACCCACACGACATTATTGGCCAATTGGCACAATGTCCCTCATTTATTGTCTTATTTGTCGGAAGTATGCACCTATGACTCCTACTTATCCAGTTATTCGATAGTAGCAGATAAATTCATCCAATCTATTACTCCAGCCAATACTCCATTCTACGGGTTCTTCAATCGTTCATTGCCCATGTCAATGTTCTTGCCTATACGCAAAAACATGAACCATTTGAAATTGGCCTTTGTGGGGAACTTTTATGAAAATCGGGACTTGACCTACTGTATATACAATGACAATATGCTTCTATTGAAAGCATTGGATCATAAAGGATTGACACGGTTATATGGTTCACGGAAACTATATAGCCATAAAGATGTGTTAACTTGGAATGGATTCCGCACCTACAGTGGTCATGTGCCACATGGTGTCAATGAATCGAGCTCGAATGAAAGTCACTTACTACAGGAAATACATCAATGTGGTATTGCATTGGTTTTGTTTACTCGCAATGAAAACCGTAGTGAACTAATAAGTATGCAATTCTTGGAGGCCATTGCAGCGGGCGTGCCCATTATATGCAATTCGAATCCTTCTATAGTAGAATGGTTTGGGAAATATGTGTTTATGATTACAGGACAAACAGTAGAAGAAAAGGTGGAATCGATTATTCAACACATGAACTTCATTGCGGAAAACCCAATAGTGGCGTATGAAAAAGTGCGATTGGCGAGGTCAGTATTCCGACGGACGTTTAGTTGGGACGTGCAAATAAGCACTATTATTAATACCATTCGCCAAGAAGAAGTGATTCAACAAAAGTGTCTCTACGATAAAGTGGATGGGGAATTGGTTATTGATACTTGATTTGTATTTGCTTGTTGTAAATATTGGACTGCTACATGGGCACGTGACCATACAGAATAAATAATATATTTTGTATGAGTATTAACTTAAATAATACGAACGATATACCTAATACACATGCTGTTTGAGTATAAATATGACATTTCAATAGTTATGGGATATTATAATAGAAAATCCCAAACCATAAATACGCTTGATTATTTTCAGTTGAAATATAGTAACTATGACTATGAAGTAATAATCGTTGATGACAATAGTATTCTAGAACATCAATTAGATAAAGTAATCACAAAATATACTTTTCCTATAAAATATATCAAAATAAGTGAAGAAGAAAAAGGTGACCGAATTAATCCATGCACTACGTATAATAAAGGGTTTAAAGAGGCTGAAGGGGAACGTGTTATTATTCAAAACCCAGAATGTATCCATCGTGGAGATATATTGGGATATGTCAAAAATAATTTAACTAGTAACGATTATGTTGCATTTTCTTGTTATAACTGCTATACGGACGAGTTAACTCAAGAATTATTGAAAGATCCTTCATTAATCAATAGTCAATCTTTTAATTCAAGAAATAAATGCCATTGGTATAATCATCCTACAATTCGGCCAGTTCATTACCATTTTTGTGCTGCAATGATGAATAATAATTTAAAATTATTAGGTGGTTTCAATGAAGAATTTGCAAAAGGTCATAGTTATGATGACAATGAAATATTATTATCAATAGACAAAAATTTGAAATTAAATATAAAAACAATTCCACCAAATGAATCTGGATATGTTATTCATCAATGGCATGAAGCAGTAGCACAAAATACATTAACTAAAACCGTGTTTAATGGTATGTTAAAGCATAATTATTACTTATACCATAAAATGCTACAAGAGCATAGTAAATATGATTTTAACTTTCCAAAAATATTACATTTATATTGGGATGGTTCACCTTTTTCTTATTTAAATTTACTGACAGTATTATCATTTAATAAACATCATATAGGATGGAAAATAAATGTGTTTTGTCCTGTAAAAAGAAATAATAAAATAAGCTGGAACACTAACGAACAAAAGACAACTTATAATGGTCCAGATTTTTTTAGTGAATTAAAACAAATCCATAATGTGAATATACATCATATAGATACTGATTTATTGCCATTCGAACATAGAGATGCTTCAGAAGTGATTAAGAGTGATTATTTTAGATTATATGTTTTAAATCAGTTCGGTGGTTTATGGAGTGATTTTGATATAATATATACAAATAATATTGAGCGTTATTATGCCAATAAAAAATTAAATAAATGCAAGAATATTATAATATTTAGATATAAATGGGAAGAAGCTAAAAAATATGTATACCCAGTAGGTTTATTCATAGCTAATAAAAAGAATAGTGTGTTGGATTCAATACTAAAAAATATAAATTTATTCTACAATGCTTTAAATTATCAATGTCTAGGCACTACAATGTTTGAAACTATTTTTGAAAAATATAAAAGTCATCCTTTATTGACTGATATTGTGAGTAATATGTCAATAAAAGAATTATACATTGATAATTCAGATTGTTATCTTAAAGTAAAGTGGAACGAATTAGATACTTTATATAAAAACAACAATGAAGATTTTAATTTTGAATCTGATAATAATATAATTGGCATACACTGGTTCAATGGTGCTGATATATCAAAGGAATATGCAAACACTTTAGATTTGAAATTATTAAAACATAAAGAACCTACATGTTTAATGGATAAAATAGTCAAAAAATATATTTAGAAGTTAAACATTATAAAGAAACGATTATGACAAATATATAAATGATAACGATTTATATTTTTGGAGCGAATGGTATGTTAGGTCATTATGTGAAAACATATTTAAAATCGCAAAATAAGTCATGTATATGTTTTACTAGAGATGATTTGGACGTTTCAACAGTAACTTACAATAAACTAGAAAACTTATTCGATAAATATATAATAAACGAGAATGATGTTATAATTAATTGCGTTGGTATTATACCACAGTCAAAGAATATCAATGATACAAGTAGTCGAAATTACTTTTTGATAAATTCTTTATTTCCAAATATGTTGAGTGCAATCGCTTTATTAAAAAAAACGAAATTTATACACATTACAACTGATTGTGTTTTTTCTGGTTTAAAAGGAAATTACACTGAAACTGACGTTCATGATGAAACAAATAATTATGGCGTTTCCAAGTCTCTCGGAGAATTAGGATATAATGCTACAATCATTAGAACATCTATTATTGGTGAAGAATTAAAAAATAAATATTCTTTATTAGAATGGGTTAAAAAACATAATAATACTACTTTAAATGGATATACAAATCATTATTGGAATGGGTTGACATGCTTGCAATTAGCAAAAATAGTTGATAAAATGATTAATGACAATGTCTGGTGGAAGGGAGTTAGGCATATTTTTTCACCCACCTCTGTTACTAAATACAAACTGGTTCAGATGATTAACACAACATTTAAATTAAATAATACGGTCGAACCTTTAGAGACTGAAAATACTATAAATAAAACATTAAATAGCATATATGATAGTAATAGTAATTTTAATATTCCTGAACTAAATATACAAATAGAGGAACTTCACAAATTTGTTATAAAATAGTAAAATCAATATAAATAGTATACAGTATAGTATTTATAATCATGAAGACGGTTATGACTGTATCTGGGATACGTCCTGATTTTATTAGAATGTCGGCAATTTTTAAGAAATTAGATGATGATCCAGATATAAACCATATACTCGTTCATACAGGACAACATTATGATGATTTATTATCTGGTGTATTTTTCAAAGAATTAGAAATTAGAAAACCAAATTATATTTTAGATACTGGAAAACAAGGAGGGACACATTATAATCAATTAGGTTATTTGTCGGTAGCAATCATGAGGTTAATTGATAATGAACAATTAAAACCAGATATCATTTTATTTTTAGGGGACTCTAATACGGTTTGTGCTGCGCTTCCTTTAAGAAAAGAAGGATATATCATAGGTCATATTGAAGCAGGAATGCGGTCATTTGATAAACGAATGTTAGAAGAGATTAATAGGACTGTATGCGACCATTGTAGTCACATTCACTTTGTTTATCATGATGAGTATAAACGATTTTTAGAAAACGAAAACATCAAAGACGAAGTTCATGTGGTGGGGAATACAATTGTAGAAGTATGTAAGCCATTTATTCCGACCGAACAAAAACGTAAAAATATGATTTTACTAGATATTCATAGACCAGAGAATTTCAAACACAAAATGAGAATGAACAATATTATTCACTATGCGAATTTATGTATTCAGAAATATAGAGTCGCAGTAAAAATGTTGAATTTTGGTAGGACGACCAAATATATGGAAGAATTTGATATTGATCTAGGTAAAGTAGAATTAGTGGATTTGATGGCTTATAAGGAATATTTAACTACTATTTATCATTGTAATTTTATTATATCCGATAGTGGCACAGCACAAGAAGAACCGGCTATTTTTAATACACCCGTGATAGTCCCAAGAGATTTTACTGAAAGACCACAATCAGTCGAGGGGAATTGTAGTTATATGTTAAATGTTAATGACGATTCAAAGTTTGAAGATAGTTGGAATTGGTTGTCAAAAATTGAAAGTAAAGAATTAACTATGGATGTAAAATGGTTAGGTGAAGGAAATACAAGTAAATTGGTCGTTAGTCAGCTTAAAATGTTCTTGTTATAATAAGTAATTATAGCTAAATTATAATTTAAATGTATCTACATAATTAAATTATAAATTAATGACTAGTAATATATTATTAACTATTTTAGTGCCTACAGTTCCTAGTAGACTCGACTATTTTTATCCAAAAATAATGAAACAATTACTGTCTCAGACAGAAAAATATAATAATATTGAATTAATATCTTTTTTTGACAATAAAAAAAGGACAATCGGGAAGAAACGAGATGAAATGTTAAAGTTGGCACAAGGTAAATATGTAACTTTTGTTGATGATGATGACAGAATAAGTGATGACTATGTGGATGAAATAATGAATGCTATTGTAACAAATAACGAGGTGGATTGTATTGTTTATAATAACGAAACAAAAATTGAAACAACACAAAAAAAGGTTTTATGTAAGTATGGTATTGAATATACTACAACCGGGTATATTAATAATGAACAAACTCAATGGAGGGGTAAACCAGCACATACTATGGTGTGGAAATCATTAATAGCAAAAAAACATCCATTTTCTGATATGGGCAACGGTGAAGATTATGATTGGGTTAAACGTGCTTGTTTAGATATTAAAACGCAACATAGAATAGATAAAATATTATATTATTATGATGCTTGTTACACAACTACATCAGAAACAGCAAATCTATCTGATGCTGTTATAACGAATAATATAAATAAACGTAAAAATTACTTAAAAAGAGTAAACTAACTGTATATATAAAAATGAATATTGCAAATATTGATTCTGAATGTAACCATGATTTGTCCAAACATTGGGAAGATTGTCATTTAATGGTAGAAAAAGAACATCATTTTTTTTTAACAGGCAGTCATTTAAATCAATATTTACAAATATTTAACTGCAGTAACCATTATAATATAAGTAGTAATATATTGGAGATAGGTATAGGAGAAGGGCAAGTTGTAAGAGAAATGTTTAATGATGGAAAAAATATTACTACTAGTGATATTTCTGAATCTGCCAAAGATAAAATAAAAGATATTGCATCGTATTATCATTTAAATAATATAGATAATATACCAAAAAACACGTTTGATATTATATTTTGTCATTTAGTAGTACAGCATATAGATGATATTATGTTAGAATACCATTTAAAACATTTTATACCTACATTAAATAATAATGGTATCTATTACATACAATATCGAGGGAAACATGAAACAAAAACCGATAAAAATATAGATGAATTATGTAAGTATGGAGATGTTACAAGAACCCCAGAATATTTTAAAAATCTAGTTGAAAAATATAATGGAATAGTAATAGAAGATAACTTGGTTCGAACTGGTGAATATATAGAAGGAAAATATAAACCATGGTCATGGCGTGTTATTAAAATTAAAAGGAATACCTAATAATATAATATAATTTTAAATATCCAATCATGTAAAATTAATATTAATTAATAAAATTACATTTATAAAAATAAAGATATAAATGTAAATGATATATACATATATTTAATGTCTATTTACGAAAATACCATTATTAATGAAATAGGAAATATATATATTTCTATAGTTATGACCACATATAATCGCTTAAAACAAACATTATTTACATTAAATATAATTAATGAATTACAAAAGTCAAAAAAATATAATATCCAAATTATAATAGTAGATGATTCTGATTATAGTATGATTGATAAACTAAAAAATTATAATGAAAATATTCAAATTAACTATATTTATATAGACCGAACTAAAAAAACATGGATAAATCCTTGTATTAATTATAACATAGGTTTCAAATATATATTAGGTGAAAAAATTATTATTCAAAATTCTGAGGTATGTTATGTAGGTGATATACTTGAATTTGTTGATAAATCTTTATGTATCAATAATTATTATGTATTTGATGTAAAAGCATCCAAGTCATTAGATACAAATACAATGATTTATGACTGTTATGGTGGCAAAAAGTTTGATGTAAATATATTTAATAAACCTTTTTTTTCAGAATGGTATCAAAATAAAAAGGAGAAAAATTACATGATGCATTTTCTAGTATCTATTACTAGAGATAGTTTTTTGAAAATTAAAGGTTTTGATGAAAATTATAAGGATGCAATAGATTACGATGATAATGATTTTTTAATGAAAATTTTATATAATAATATTAAACCAGTGAATATTTGTAATGATCAATATAAATTAGGAGGTATTCATTTATTTCACGAAAAGTTCTTTTACAATAAGAATCTACCAACTAATGAAGAATTATTTTATAAGAAATTAATTGTCTATAATGAACATAATGTTTACATTGAAGATGTAAATGAATTTTCCAATTATAATATTCCTATAAGTAATCATTTACTTAATAAGCAATTACTAGTAAAAATTTTTTATAAAAATATAGTAATTAAAATATAATAAAATATATAATTTTTTATTATGTTCGGTTAAAATACGATGTGTAAATAGCCCATATATTATGTATAAACTGTAGTATTTTTAATTATTTCACACTTAATTTAAAATTTTTAATTTATTATGAAGTTTATTTACTTCGTGCGTTTTTAATAAATTATGATTTGTATCAAAATTTGTGTAATCTAATGGTTTATTCGAAAACCACAATTTTTTTGACTTTATTAAATTATGCAAAATATCCTTATTATTAATTACATTGTTTGATATACTAACCTCTTCTGAAAATGACAATAATTTACTCCGTATTAATTGATAATCACCAAAGTAAGAAAAATGCCATCCATAAACATTTGGTTCATCTAAATGGATATTTATATTCCATGGATGTTGGATACGCGTATTTCTATAATATGATATAGTATTTTGTAAATGTTTATAATATATTAAATATGTTCCATACCATTTAGTATGTACGTCAATTGTTTCAAAGTTATAATAATATAATTCCATTTGAATTGATAAAATAGTAAAATTATACATAGTATTTTTTACTAACATTAAAAATTTAGGGTTGGGTATTTCATCTAAATCACTGTGTAGTACTATATCATTCTCATCCAAATTTAAATTTATCAATGATTCTTTAATAATATCTCGTGAAAATTTCTCTCTTTTAAAACTACCTTCGTTATGCTCGATACTCTTAAATTTTAAAGAATTATTTGTTATAACAATTATTTTGTCGTTATATTTACTAAAGTTGTTTTTATTTTCTGTATAATATAATGGTTTGCGATTTCTTTTAAAAGTTTCATCACTTTCTACTAGAATAAAATAATCTACTACATCATATAACATTTCTAGTCTTACATTTAGTAAATCTAATTCATCATTAAATATAAATGTATCTATAATTTTCATGTTATATTATAATATAATATAATATAATATAATATAATATTATATAACATAATATTAATATGAAAATAACGTGTTGTCTTATAACTACAAATTGTCCTACAAGATTTAATATTTTAGAAAAAAATATTGACAACATATTAAGTAATAAAAATGATTTAATTGATGAATATATAATAGGCGTGGATTGTTTTCCACATATAAATACAGATATCGGATTTTTTAATAATTTAAAAAACAAAGGGTGGAAAATATATATATGGGGATCTAATGTAGGATTAGCATTAAATCAGCATCTTTGTATAAATAAAGCTTCTAATGATTTCATATTTTATATTGAAGATAAAGTACTCATAAATAAAATTCCAAAACTAAACACAATAATAGAATTACATAAAGCTACTAATTTTTCGTTTATATTTTATAATTGCCATTTAAATAATATTTACACTAACGATGTTAAAAACCATATTTTAAATACAAATAATTATGTGAAAATAAATGACAGTTTATTTTTAAAAAGAGATAATAATATATTAGATAATTTTAAAATATTGTTTCCAGTTGCTATATTTGAAAAAAGTGTTTATAACAATATTTATAATATTTCCAAAAATACAAACAATAAAAAATGTATAGAACTATCATTAAGCGATGGTTTTATGAAAAGTGAATTTTATAATAGACCAACTTTTTTATATATTTCTGAAAAAATATTAGATAATTTAAAAGAAATAAATAATTTTACAATTACTAATACAGGCAATAATATGGATACTCACCCTATTCATTCTTTTGCGAATATGAGGTATTATTCCAATGGTTATAAAATATCATCATTGAATAATAATTATATAAATAAATGTCTTTGAAATAAACTATTTTAACTTTATCACATTTTTCATGTCCTCAATATTATTTAACTACAAATAAAGTTAAATAATATTACAATAATTATGTATATTGAAATATTATTTACTAATTATTTGCTATTTACTTCATACATATACAAAGTATCTTGACCATTATCTCTATAATGTGTAATATTAAACTTATCTTCTAATTTTGATTTCCACCATTCATTATTTTCTTGAATTAAATGAAGTTCAACGCCTTTATGAATATCACTATGATTTGCAATAGCAATTATACAATATATAGATAAATCATGAAAAGTTGTTAAAACATCATCTATATATTTTTTTTCTATGTGTTCTAGAAAATCTAGATTTATTAAAACATCATATTTATTCTTTAATAAGTTATTTCTATCAGCACTAGAAGTTATATCACATTTATTAAAATAATCTACAAAATCTAAATTATGAAAGTTATCTAAATCAACCGATGTTATTGTCGCATTAGGAAAATTTTTATGTATCATTTTTAGCATATGGCCACGACCACTACCTATATCTATAAGCATAAATTGATCATGTGTTGTATATTTTTTTTTTAATAATTCTATAACCCAATCATATTGAACATGATGCTTTGAGCTATACCTTTTATCACTAAAAGCATTTGTATATATCTGATGATAATTCATTATATATAGACTAATATATATTATTCTTTAAGTCCTATATACATTTTTATATTTTTCGGGATCGCATCTCATCATTCTAATTTTATCTTTTCCTTTGTCTTCAGGATCTTCGGGCCTTTTCACAAAAAATGCCTTTTGTTTTTTATTTAAGTCATAAAATTGATCACTTACATAAGACAATGTTATAAAAATGCGTTTTTCACCATTTTTACAAATAACCGGATTTGGATTTCCATGCCAAGCATAATCATTACATTCGAACAATACCAATGTATTAAATTGTGGAAGAATTTTATAGCAACATTCGGAAATCTTTGCGTCATTATAACACGCATTCTCTCCTTTCCACATTTCTAAATGACCGCCATTTTCCTCTTTCCAATCTTTACTCAGGTATATACCGATTGTTATTTGTTTCTTTTGATTTGTTTCAGGATGTAATCCAGCATCAACATGGATATCTAAATGATCTCCATCATCATATTTATGAACTCCCCACCAATTTTTGGTAGGATCATTTTTTATTTCATAACCCATAATACTGGATAAATATCCAGTAAATTCTTCACTTGTAAGCATAGAAAATAATTTGCTACAATTCAATGGTAAGGTTTCTTTATTTCTTAACGTATACTTATGTTCTAATGGATTATCATATCTGTCCCATTCTTTATCCGGAATACTCAAAATTTCTTCTTGAATTTCTTTTGCAAAGTCTTGTTCTAATACATTTTCTATCTTCCAATAAGGAAAAGGATATGTGTTTTTGAATTTATATGAATCTACCTTAAAACGCATGATTTGTTCTTTTGGTAATTTTATCAAATCTAATTCTTGTAAATATTGTTTTAGTTCAAATTTTGTTAGAGGATTAATCTTACTATTGTAGTCCTGAACTTCACAATTCGATATAATATCTCTATATGGAGGTTTAATAAACATATATCCTGTTTCTTCATTTCTAATTAAACGAAGTGACTGAGTTTCATTAATTAATGATTCTAACATCTTTTCACCTGGTCTTAAAGGAATTTTTTTAATGGGTTTGTTGTATATTTCTGAAAAAATTTCAAGCATTTCCTTAATATTACAAGATACCAATTTTGGAATTACGATATCACCACTATCACCGTTAATAATCGCTTCCTCTATTAATTGAACGCTTTGCTCTAAGGTCATTACAAACCTTGTCATTCTATCATCTGTTAAATTAAAATGTGATACTTTAGGATTATTACCAAGATCATGTAACATTGGTATGATACTTCCTCTTGAATTAAGCACATTTCCATATCGAACTGAAACAAATTTGATATCATTTATGTATTTTGCTTTCTCAACTAATAATGATTCTGAAATAGCCTTTGACATTCCATAAATATTAACGGGACTACATGCTTTATCTGTGCTAATAAAACAACAACATTGTAAATTAGTTAAATCATTTTTAAAATTTTCTATTAAATCTACTAAATTTTGTGGTCCAATTATATTTGTATTTAAACATTCATTACTCTCATATTCACACTTATCAATATGCTTCATAGCCGCAGCATTTATTATTAAATGAAAATTATGTCTCAGTAAGGTTAATTGCATCTTAGATTTATCACATACATTTCCAATTACAAATTTTAGGTTTGGATGATTATTATATTGCAATTGCATAGTCCAATGTTTACATTCATCCCGCGAGTATACGTAAATTTCATTGTTATCTAAATGTTTTTTTAAAAACGCATTTCCAAGTGACCCTGAACCACCAATCACCAGTATTTTCTTACCAGATATCATTGTAATATATTACTAGAAGAACACTTTATATGATTTATGAAGTAATTGTATATTATACAATATACAGTGAAGAGTATAAAAATACGATTTTATCGTAGGTATCTGTGAGTTTATTGTAGGGTTAGGGAAGTGGGCCGTTGTTATATGTATGATTTATAGTAAATTATACATAACTAAATCACAATCGATTTAAATCACTTTTAGGGGTTTTTACTTCTTTGGTTCTTCCTTTTTGTCCTCCTCTTTTTTGTCCTCCTCTTTTTTGTCCTCCTCTTTTTTGGGAGCAGTAGAAAATGATGGAAGTGTAGGCAATTTGCATAAACAGGCACCCAAGGAGATAAGTTTTCTGCACAAGGAGTTTATTTTCTTTGACTTTTCTTTCAAATCAATCATTTCTACAGCCATTGCAATCAAGGTGTCCAATACTTTCAAAATCGATTCTTGTTCTTCTGTAGTCCATGTTTTCGTATCCTTTAGGCGATACAAAATCAAAACATCGACCAATACACGAAGGACATTACCCACATCGGCACTACTGACTCTGGCACGAAGACTTCCATACAGTATGAATAGCTCTTGGATCAAACTCATGCAAACAGGGACGTCTTTCATATCGATTTTCTTGTCATTCATCATGATTTTGAAAAAGGATTCAATGTTGTCCAAATGTTTTACATCGACTTTAGGCAATTTCTTTAGCAAGACTTTGGTTCTGGGAAGAAGATTAACTTCATCCAAGGTGACTACATCTTCAATGATTTCTGCCAAGGTCATGTCTTTGCGGTCCTTCTTAGGTTTAGGCTCTTCCTTCTTTTCTTCGGTTTTCTTTTCCTCTGGTTTCTTTTCTTCTACTTTGACATCTTCGGTCTTGGTAGCTTCAATAGGTTTTTCTACAGTAGACATAATGGTTGGTTATATATTGTAGGAATATATTTTATTTAATTCGATTTAGGAATTAAATAAATTAAAAGTCGGGCATACCTGTAAACACCTGAGTATGTTCGGCCTTCAAAATATTGTTATTGGTAATGACGGAAAAGAAATCGTCGATTTTGTCTTGAAATTGCAAAACACCCAATGAACATAAAAAAGCGGAAACGAAAACCATAACCAAGTCACGGACAACATCACGTAAAGGCTTCAACTTTTGTTCTAAATATTTCATTTCTGCGAATTTGAGAAAACCGAAAATGACAACAATGGCAATGGATAAAAGGAGGGCTTTTTCCATAATGAATGAATGATAGTGATTATACAAAAGAGTCCAAAAAGGAATACGTTAACTAAACGCATTGAGTCTAATTATTCATTTCTACAGTTGTTCTACATCCAAGACAATCGGTTCATCTTCTATTGATTTCGAACCCATCGGTTTGTCTAAATCAAATATATCATCTAAAACAACATCTTCATCCATATGAATCTTCAATCGACCTGAATCTCCATCGTCGTCATAATCCTCTTCTTCACTGATTCGACGTTCTTCTGCACGTTGTGACCCGATTTCTTCTAAACGTTCAATCGTTTTAGGAGCATCGATTTGGGATCCATCGGATAATTGGTCGGTATCATTGAATGTGAGTCTGGTAGTAGGCTTAGAATCATCAATATCTTCTACAGTCAAAGTGGGTGGAAGTTCCTCTTCGGGTTGTAATTCTATTTTCTCGGGTTCTTTTTCATCCTCTTTGTTGTTTTCTTTGGATTCTGGTTTTTCTTCTTCTTCCTCAGGGACGGGTTCAATAATAACTTCTTCTTCGTCTTCCATCGATTCATCCATGTAGGCCCTTATAATGGCTTCAGTAGGAATACTCTCTCGAATGGAAGTCAAAATGGCTTCTTGTGTAATGATTTCGAATTCACGATTGTTTTTCTGCATGGCCAAATCGGAAATCCCGCGCTCGAATAAATAGACATTGGAATAGACTTTACGAGCAGTCAAAATGTAAACGCGATGCAGGAAATGGTCTAATTTGGGGATGGAAATATCGATTTTCTTTTGTTTATTGCCAACCCTTATACAGGTCAAAACCTTGAGTTGGATCACATGAACGCAAGTAATCAAATCTTCTAAATAGGTGCACCCGCTTTTGTCAATGATGCGTTTTCGTTCGTCTTCAATTAAAGAACTATTCCATTTCGGAATTCGAGACAAGAGATTCTGAAAAGTCATTAAATATTTGGAGCGTTCATTACTATTTTCACACATACTCCATGCTTCTTGGTAAATGGACTTGATTCCTTCCATGACCATAGGAGTCAATATGGAAACCAGTCTACTGCACCATTCATTGCGTGATTCATGTAAATTGGAAATCACAAAGTCGTCCATGATTATATGGAAAACACAAATTGAAAGCCTTTAAGTGATTTTTAAAGGTTTTTATTTTTGTAATTTATTTACGGGATTTCCTTGACTTTTTTCCCTTTCTACGAGTCCTACGCTTCTTTTTACTCTTTTTCGATTTTTTCGACCTTCTTTTTGTTTTGCCTCCTAATGATGATGGTGATTGTTGTGATGGTTGTTGTTGTTCTTGCTGTTGTTCTTGTTGTGGTTGTTGTTGTTGTTTTTCTTTTTGTTGTTGTTCTTTTTCTTTTTGTTGTTGTTCTTTTCTTTCAGCAATCTGAGCAAGATGTTTCGCAACTGTTTCTTCACATTTTTTATCACCATCTGGGCATTGTTCAAGTGTGGCTTTTGTTTTTTTTTCTCGTTGTTTAGCTCTTGAAATTTGCTTTAGTTTTTTGCTGTATGCGGGCTTTTCATCTTCTACTTTTTTGGAAAAATACATCTATATACATAAAACCAAGAAAAGAATCACAATGACTCCAAAAAGAGCATATCCAATACATAAAGCATCAACAATTTTTCACAACGAAATTCAGGTTTGACTTTCATGTATTCCATTCCGACCGTCGCTTTACGCAGTTCGGTCCAATACAATTGGTTTTTCATCCATGCTATGATATCTTGAACACAAAAGGCTTCTTCGTATAATTGGGTTGCCACGCGACTCAATGTCAAATGATTGACTGTAGAAGAATCTTTTTTTAACACGCCTAAATATTCATCCAAAGAATTTTGTTTTGCGATTTCCATTTTCCCTAAATCAAAATCTTTAGCGTATTTTTCTTGGATCAAGGAAATCGGATTCCTTAAAGCATCTAAAAAAGGCGGCACATATATTTCACAAAATCGAGACAAAATCGGAACCAGTAATTTACTTTTATTGTGAATCACAATGAAAAATCGTGCATTGTTACTGTATTGTTCAATACAACGTCGCATGGCAGACTGTGCATCTACTGTTAAATGTTCGGCATTCAGCAATACAATAGACTTGAAATTCACACCCGTATTCCATTGTGTATTGGTTTTAGCGAAAAATTTCAATTCATCTCGAATAAATTTGATTCCTTTACCATGGGCACAATTGACAAACATTACATTTGAGTGCAAGGAGGTTTCATTCTCATATATTTTTTTCAAAAAGTTCATCAATATATGTTTTTTACCCGAGGCCGCTGGACCGTAGAAAATGATATGAGGTATACGCTTTTGTGCATGGAATTCTTGGAGTTTATGTTCTATTGCTAAATGGGACTTGTTCATTCTCTCTCTTTATTTTTGTAAAACAATATGCTTTTATATGGAAAAATTGAAATCCTTTTTGTTAAAGAGTTTCCTTTAGCAAAAAAGTAAAAACCTGAATCACCTAAATCACCTAAATATGAAAGAATTCACTTACGACCTTTTATCTGGCGAATCCGTAGAGTATACTATTGGACAAAATGCTCGAGAAAATACGGAACTGGTCCTCAATGCCGAAACACAAGACTTGTGGTTTCATGCTGGAGATGGAATCAGTTCATGTCATGTTATTGCTACCATACCTGACGACCGTAACTTTACCAAACGTGAAATGCTCACTATAGCAAAACGTGGTGCCTTGTTATGCAAAGAAAATACCAACAAATTAAAATCGAGTCATCACGTTCCCATTATTTATACTACTGTAGAACATATCAAGACCACCCGAGTAATGGGTGAAGTTAAATTAAATGTAACTCCTAAAACTTTATACTTGTAACCCCCTTTTACACTTTTTGTATTGTTAATTGTTTAGTAAATCGATATTTTTCATGATACATTGTCCTTCTTCGCACATTGCATGTTAAACACGCCACTTCTATATTGTTTTCATTATGCCCTTCGCTATTATCAATTCTCTCTAAAGTCCATTGTTTAGGATCCCGTGATTCTTCATACAAGACTTTCACATTCTCTTTACAGTAGAAACATAATAGTTGTGATTTCAATAATTGGTCTACTACATAAAGGTAAGTAACAAATGAATCTTCATTATATCTTTTTTTCTCGATATCCTGTTTTCGATATCCATCTAACTTGTATTGCAATTGCCTAAATAATAAATGAACTTTAGGATTTTGATTTTGAGAGAAATCCTCAGAACTTCCTAAATACTTTAGCAATTCCAATTGACTTTCTACAGAAAAATCATTTAGCGAGAATTCCTTTTTCCATCGATTGCTTTGGGCCACCACCCGAACTTTAGGGATTTTGTTTTCTTCATTTTGATTTTGATTTTTCGATTTACTTTTGGATTTGGTTTTTTCATTTGGTTTTTCATTTAGCCATTTTTCATCTATATAAATAGTTTTCTGATCGGACTCTTTTTCTACTACATTTTCAACTATTTTTTCATTTACTATATGTAGTGGATTTTTAGTAGTAATAATACGAGTCGTCGTATTGTGCGAATTGCAAACTTGCATTGTAACCATGTATTATATTCAAGATATAAAATAATAAAATGTCTCGAATGAACGTCACACCTTCTATTTGTGTAGACTCAATGTGATATAATTGAATCATTTTATGGATACATGGATACAGTAGAAAGATATATTGCACGTCTTGGTGTAAACTGTAGACAAATGCTAAATAGAGTAAATTCTTATGTCCTACAATAAAATCCGCACATACAAATGCAAATGAACTATACACAACACCACAACTGTAGAAATAGTCAAGAGCACTTTTCGGATTGATTGTAGATAAAAATAGTTTTCGAAAATAACTATTGTAAAAGGTATTGAGAGAAATCACCATCTTTCCCAACCACTTTAGCGTTTTTGGATATATGCAATAATGAACCTTTAGCACAACACGCTTTTCATCTACAAGTGACTGGGGTGGTTTTGGTTTGGTTTTAGATTGGTGAATGTAGTGTATTTCACGATTGAAGTCAAAGGCCAATACATTTCCCCCTTGTATTTTAGCATGAGTATTGTGTAACGGAAAATACGTGGTAATTTTGTCTTGGTCATTGCACCCAATCAAACAGCGATAAATGGAGACAAAAGGGATCAATCCAAAAGGTCCATCAATATGACTCAGAAAAAATACTCTGTCTGAATATGTCTGCATCGGATTGTCTTCTCCCGCTACATACAACTCATTCATAGATGGTATTTCTTCTACTGTATACATATCGGGTTGAAATAACGTTGCAAACATGGTTTTGATTGATTCATTCCAGCTGCATTCGTGAGACGCTTTTTGTAATCCAGCAGGTAACTCTTCGATCCACCAATGCTTGCTTCGTTTTTCCTTGGTTTTATTCATTTGATCATTGGCCCATTCTTTTAGTTTCGAGAGAAATGGACTGTAGAAATCTGGCTTTAATTTGGTTTGAACCACTCTACGAAAAGTAATCGAGCCTGGGAAAAATGCATGAGCATTGAGAGAATCAATGGAATATAAACCGTAGAAATATAATACTCCTATTGTTCCAAATACAAAGTGCCAAGGAAAAGTAAAATCACTTAGCATGAATTTTCTTCCATAATCATCTACAATCGAATATACTTCTTCCATGATAGAATATAACAATAAAGGGCAATAAAAATTTATATTCTTTTTGATAAGAAAAAAGATAATAAAACGAAGATTAGTAAATATGTATAATCAAAAGTCAAAAATCTTATTCTATTATTATGACCGATATTCCTAAAGATTCACCATCACAAGAGCCTGTAAATGTTGACCATTTCTTAGAACAAGAAAAGACTTTCAATAAAACACAACCCTGGAACAAACTTCACAATACATCGAAAATACAGAAATTACATGCCTTTGCGGAAAAATATGGAAAGAAGCAGGAATTAACATCTCAACAAGTTCGACAATTGAAAACGTATTTTTCGGGAGTAGTCAGCACACGATTGCATAGAACCAAAGATGTGAACTATGATAAAGTGAACCAAGAAATCACCGACGTTCCTGGTCTAATGATTCACCCAAATAATCACGATTTCACTATACGATCCGATACGGGAAAACGCCAATCGACTTTGAAATCTTTAGCACCAAAACGGAATAAGAGTTCTTCACGCAAAATTGAAAATACGCCCGTTGAGGAAAAGACCAATTAAAAAAAACTATATAAACGATACTTGTTTCATTATTTTAACAAACAACCAACGTCATATGAACAACAACCAAGAGATACATCTCAATCTCAATCTCAATAAGACAGTAGATGATGATGACAGTGACAATCATACAACTATATCGGTTTCTATATCATTACCATCATCAACCGAACAGTTATCTACAGTATCTGATTCCTCTGACACCGAATCCACTTATCCTGAATTCGATTCAGAAGAATGGGACGATATTGAACATGAATGTGAATACATGGCCGAACAATATTTAGAAGACAATGCATTACAAATGTCATCAAAACAATTTTTCGACAATATGGCACTAAGTGTTTTCGATTATATGTATTCTACAGGTTTAGACCAACAATGGTGCAGCGAAGAAGACGAAAATGATATCCGAACCTTTGTAAAAGATGTATGTAAACGAGTCATGCAAAGTATGAATATTCCCACGCGAATCGTAGAAGATTATACCACCTACAGCATGGAACCCAAGGAAATCGACGAAACTTTAGAGTGGTTATCGAAATGTCCCGTTCAAGTGCAACGAAGTGCAGAATGGTATGCAATACGAAGAACATTATTTAGTGCAAGTAATTTGTGGAAACTATTTAGCACACCTGCACAATACAATAGTTTGATTTATGAAAAATGTAAAGATGTAGATAAATTGGATGGCCTCAGTTCAAGTAGCTATGGTGGCGATTTATTATCACCAGGTAGTCGTAACTGGGGAATCAAATATGAACCAGTCAGTATCATGGTATATGAACATAAATACAATACTACAGTCAATACGAAATATGGTTGTATACCTCACGAATCATTGCCAATTGGTGCATCCCCAGATGGCATTAACAACAAACCCAATAATCCTAAATATGGACGCATGGTGGAAGTCAAAAATATATACAACCGAGTCATGGATGGAATCCCTTCTACAGAATATTGGACACAAATGCAAATCCAAATGACGACCTGTAAATTGGAATATTGTGATTTCTTGGAAACCCGATTCAAAGAATATGCGAATTCGACTGAATTTGAAAATGACAATACACATGAATACAAAGGAGTGGTTTTGTTTTATGTTCCACGAGATGGGTCGAACGGAAACTCCCATTATGTTTATGTGCCATTAGAAATAGGAACCAATATGGATGCACTAAATGATTGGTTTGCAAAAAAGAGCGAGTCACTGCCCGATTACTTTTTGTATCAAATCAGTTATTGGTATTTAGACGAAATGTTCTGTTCCTTGGTGGAACGCAATGACTGGTGGTTCCAAAATACTATTCCTACAATCAAAGAAAGTTGGGCAATTGTGCTAAAGGAAAGAAAAGAAGGATGTGAACACCGAGCTCCTCAAAAGAAAACCAAACCTGTGCCATCGACAATGACCTCTGTAAATATGACTAATATAGATTCGATAAATTGGGACAATACCAAAACCATTCAAATTGTTAAATTAGATTCATAAGCTAAATAATAGAAAATTCATTGTAAAAACTGTAAATAGTCTAATTACAGTTTTTTATCTAATTATTCATCTCTTGGAACGTTTCATGAACCAAGGAATCACAATTGTGTATAGGAAATAGGCAAAATAAGCCAATACGCCTAAACTGATGATTACATTGACAAACTTCATGAAATTACAGTAAAAGGAATCATCCTCTGAATCACACCGAATGGTTGTTCCCATAACACCAAATATACCTGATCCTCCAATACCACCATTAGTTGAACTACTTCTACCACCTCTACGAGCCATTGTAATTACAATTATATAATAGTTGTAGATATAAAATGCTAAATGAGAGAAGTTCACCCCTTTATATGGTCCATATTAATCCAATAACGTCGAACAGTAGATGGTAAACTGTTATGCAAAGTGAAACTAAAGGTAGAACCCTCGTTGGTTTCCAAAACATAATTTCCAATAAATACACCAGTGCATGCACGACCAATCAATAAATCCACAATGGCATTCATTTCTCGACCAATATCTTCCTTGGCTTTAACAAAATAAGTATATTTCTCTCGAGTGAGTAATTCTAAAAAACGATTGTTATTGGGTTTAGCAGTAAGAATGATAATCGGTTCTTGTTTTGGTATATGTGCACGAACCAGTTTTTCTACAGTTGATTCATATAAAGTGCCATATTCTTCTTCTGTCATGGAGTTCATAGAAGACCAGTGTTGTAGAGCGTCATCTTCATTGCGTAAATGAATAACATGAACAGGCATATTGTTATATTGTTGTTGTAAATGACAAGTTTCTCTCAAAAAGTGCTGGGCCTTTTGATGAAATGTTTCGTGAAATTCCAATTGACCCAACCATTTATCGAAGAGAGGTTTCAATTCACGGGAATCATTGCGATTAATACGAGTTAGCCATGGTTTATCGTCGTTTAATACCGACATATGAGGTTTTCCATCGAAATGGCTAAAGTTAATATCTATGCTTGTTTGATAAAAAAGCTTTTGCTCAAAGAATACATCTTGCATCAAAACATCATTCAAGTAGTAGTAAATATAGATTTGTTTACGGGTATTGGGACAAGGATCATGTGGAGCGAGTTCATTTAAGAAGGTTCCTTTAGGAATATGAAGATGGTTTTCGGTCATGAATCGTTCGCGAACATTATTGGTAATATCGACTGTAGAAATATGTCTCAAACCAAAGAGAACACAATGAAGTTTCATAGTAATATGATTTTTATACATCATGGTAATTCCATGAGGCTTTAGCCATTTGTTGCAAGTAGAGAGATTCAATATATCACATGACGGTTTTTCTACTGCACTATTAATGTCTGTAATGAAATCGTCTAAAATGACTACTTTGTTTCCTTGGTTTCCTTGTGAAGCCGCTAAAGTGAGAGTATTGACAATACAATACAATTGATTGCATAATCCCGTTCCATGGAAACCGACTTTCGAAAAGTAAATGCCATCTTCGAAACCGTGTTTCACATCTTCTCCATAATTCTCTCGTGGATAGGTTTGTTGATACATATGTTCTAACACATGAATGTTGAAATACAAGGGGTCGTTTTGCAATAACCAAAATTCGGGGTCGTATTTATTTTTCATGTATGAAATGGGTAAAGTGGAAACATATTTAGCAGTAGCCCACCAGAAATTGCCGCTGTAATGTTGCCCATTGCCATCTTCGAATGGTCTGTAATTACATCCTACAGTATCATACATGCGCAGGAGAGAAATACAAGATTCATATTTTTCGACTAAACTATACATCATAAAGTCATTCCATGAATGGATCCCTGGTAAGAATACATGGTCACGTGTATAAGAAACCCCTTTTGTGTGCATATAAAGGACTTTATAATCGGGATGATAGCGACAAAAGGCATACAACATTTTGATGGTGATATTTTCGTATTCATTGGTGAATTGTGAATAATGAATTACTTTAGCGGGTTTGTATTTTTGTTCGATTTTATCATGGTCTATTGCTAAACCTGTATTGACAATACAAAGATGACGTAATTGCTGTAGAAGACCTGACGATTTCAAAGAATCCAATAAGGTAATCAAAAATTCATCATGCCAAATATCCAAAGTAGTGCTGTGAATGAAACAAGCTAATTTAGGGGGAGACGACGGTGTTACGAGTTCCATTTTTTTGTATGGTAGAAGAAATCAATGTATACCAGTAGACAAATACTTATATTTATACTGCTTTTAGGAGAATATGCTTCTCTCATTTTGTTTGTAAAAGTCTTTTCTTTTTTTGAAAATGAGAGAAACCCACTCGAATCAAGTGACCCCGTATGGATGGGTTCGTGAATTTGTGCATACACAAACAGAATCGAAAAAAAGAATATAAACATTTATTCTCTTGACCCATTATACATAATGGCACCCTCTTCTACTACTGAAATCAAGACTGGTCAATCTTCTACGGATACAATGGAAGATGACATGTATGTAGTAAAGCGTAATGGACACAAAGAAATTGTCTCGTTTGATAAAATTTTGAAGCGAATTAAAAAAGTAGGATTAGAGGCCAATATAAAAGTGAACTATACATCTTTAGCCATGAAAGTGATTGATCAATTATACAGTGGTATTTCTACCACGAAAATCGATGAATTGACTGCAGAGCAATGTGCATCCATGAGTTCAACGAATTTGGATTACAATGCACTTGCAGGTCGTATTACCGTTTCTAATCACCACAAAAACACCAAAGCCTCATTTTACCAAGTAATGAAAGAATTATACCAATACAAAGACCAGCATAATCGCACCTATCATATGATATCAGAAGAGTTGTATAAGACGATGACTTTCTACGGGAAAGAAAAAGTGGATTCGTTATGTGATTACAGTAGGGATTATTTAATTGATTATTTTGGGTTCAAAACATTGGAACGGGCCTATATGATGCGTATTAATAAACGCATCGTGGAGAGACCACAACATATGTGGTTGCGTGTATCAATGGGCATACATGGAAAAGACTGGGACCGAGTAGTCGAAACATATAATTATATGTCTCAAAAATACTTTACTCATGCTACTCCTACTTTATTTAATGCAGGAACACCCAATCCACAATTGAGTTCGTGCTACTTGATGGCCATGGAAGATGATTCCATTGATGGAATCTTCAATACACTGAAAGATTGTGCATTGATTTCAAAGTGGGCAGGAGGTATTGGTTTGCATATTCATAATATTCGTGCAGCGGGGTCCCAAATACGAGGAACGAACGGAACGTCCAATGGTATTGTTCCAATGCTGAAAGTGTTCAATAATACAGCAAAATACGTTGACCAGTGTGTAGTTCCAGAAACTTGGATCTATACTACCCAAGGACCGAAACATATACAAGACGTAGTATCCGAAGAAACAGAAATATTCAACAGTGAAGGTAAACCAGAAGTGATACACAATGTGTTGGAACATCCATACGAAGGCCCTATGTTGAAAATATACAGTGAACACTTTCATAACCCATTGGAAATCACGCCCGAGCACCCCATCTATGTAGTAGAAGTGGAAAATGTAAATTGGACCAAAGAAACAATCCATTCCAAATTAGAAAACAAAGAATTAAAAATAGATTTTATAGAAGCAAAAGACGTAGCAATCAATGATTATCTTGTCTACAGCATTCCTACCTATGAAAAAGACGTAACTACGTTGACTGTAGATGATTGTTTTATGTATGGAATATTATTAGGTGATGGGCATGTTGCAAGTTCGTATTTGAATGGCTATATACAAAATATATCTTATACTACAATGGAATTCGTGAAAAAATATTTTGAAGACCGATGTGTGCAATATTTTATTGAAAATCCCACAACTGTTAAATTCAGCAAAACCAATATATTACCATTCCGTCACAGTGATTTTCACTACAATAAAGATACACGTATTCGAGACAAGTGGTTGAATTTACCGGAGGAAAAAGTAATGCAAATCCTACTTGGTTTCATGGAATCCTCTCTATTTGATCGTAAAACATTCTCATTTAAATGGCTTCCCTCTCGGCTAATAGAAGATATTCGATATATTTGCTTGCGTATAGGTATATTACCTACAGGTAAATACAATACACTCATATTACCCAAGGTCGAACCACTAACAACCGAACCCGATGATTCGAAATACATTCAATATATACGATTTGAAAACAAGCTATTGTGTAGAATTTCCGATATACAAGACAGTGAATATCATGGAACTTTATATGATTTACAAATGACAGACGTTCATGATTATATGTTACACAATGGTATTGTTCATAATGGAGGCGGAAAGCGTAATGGTTCATTCGCGATTTATTTGGAGCCATGGCACGCTGATATTGAAATGTTTTTGCAAATGCGTAAAAATCACGGAGATGAAGAATTAAAAGCACGTGATTTATTTTACGCTCTATGGGTTCCCGATTTATTTATGGAACGTGTCAAAACTGGCGGCAAATGGACATTAATGTGTCCAAATGAATGCCCAGGGTTATCAGATGCAATAGGTGATGATTTCGTGGCCTTGTATACCCAATACGAGAACGAAAACCGAGGCCGTGTAACCATGGAGGCACGTGATTTATGGTTCCAAATACTGGATTCTCAAATGGAAACTGGCACACCTTATTTATTATACAAAGACGCCGCCAATCGCAAGTCCAATCAACAAAATGTCGGTGTCATCAAATCCTCTAATTTATGCGTCAGTCCAGGCACTATGGTCTTGACCGATAAAGGCCAATATCCTATCTACAGTTTATGCCCCGATAATCATAGTGAACTAACACGAAGCCAATACGAATCCGTTCGTGTATGGAATGGAAATGAATTCAGTGAAGTCCAAGTCAAAAAGACCAATACAAATGTATCTTTTATTACTGTCAATACCACAGATGGAGCAAAACTCACGTGCACACCATATCATAAATTCTATATTCGAGATGGCAATGGGTCAGTCGTAACTAAAGAAGCCCAAGAACTCTTGCCTGGTGATATTGTAGATACATGGGCTTGGCCAGCAGTAGATAGCGATGAAATCCTTCCTACTCGCAAAGACAGCAATGAATTTTTACTAAAACTACATAAAATCGGAATGGACGATGTGAAGAAAAACGCTTTATTGGATCCATCGAAATGCATTCAGGTGCCAGTAAATAAACAAATCCGATACAAAATGGCATGGTTCAGTGCATTTATTGAACCTTTCGTTTTAGAAGCAGTAGAAAAAGATATACCTTTGATTGCCGTGCCAAGTGCATCTCAGCAAGTTTTAGAGGATTTCAAATACATGATGCAAATTTGTGGTTTCAATACTGTGATTCATTATTATATTACTGCCGCTGAAACTGCAAATAGTGCCATTGGCGAATGGAGACTGACCATGGTTCAACTACGGTATTTGAATTCACTTGGTCATATTTACTTTCCGACTGAATATGCACGTAAAACAGTGGTCCTGCCTGAATTGAGCAAAACCGAGTATGACTCCATTGAAATGCAACCCATTGTCCGTATTCGTTCAATTACACCTTGTTCATTAATAGACGATTCCTACTGCTTTAGTGAACCGAAGGAACATGCTGGAATATTCAATGGTATACGCACTGGTCAATGCACTGAAATATTGGAATACAGTGATGAAAATGAAACTGCAGTATGTAATTTGGCCAGTATAGCCCTGCCTGCATTTATTAAAGATGGTCAATTCGACTTTGAAGAGTTCCACAAGGTGACACGTATTGTAACACGAAACCTGAATCGGGTAATTGATATCAATTTCTATCCTACTCCCAAAACCCGCGTTAGCAATATGCGTCATAGACCAATCGGACTAGGTGTCCAAGGACTGGCCGATGTATTTTTCCTATTGAAATATTCTTTTTCCAGCCCAGAAGCAAAACGTCTGAATACAGATATATTCGAGACCATGTATCATGCCGCTTTGACTGAATCCTGTATTATGGCACAAGAAGAAGGACCATATGAGACTTTCCAAGGATCACCCGCTTCTCAGGGAAAACTGCAGTTCGATTTATGGAATGTTCAACCGAACCGAAGTGATTGGGATAGCTTAAAAGCAGATATACAAAAACACGGTCTACGTAACTCTTTATTGGTAGCACCCATGCCAACTGCATCCACTTCGCAAATTCTGGGATACAATGAATGTATTGAGCCAGTAACCAGTAATATCTACAGTAGAAGAACGTTGGCGGGAGAATTCATATTGGTGAATAAATATTTGATGCGCGAAATGATGGAGAAAAACTTGTGGAATGAAACGTTCAAAAACCATATGGTGGCCAATAATGGAAGTATCCAATCATTGGAATACTTGGATGCAGAAACACGTGAACGCTATCGAACAGTATGGGAAATCCCCATGCGTGATTTGATTGATATGGCAGCAGATCGTGGAGCATATGTATGTCAAAGTCAAAGTTTGAATCTATGGATGGAAGACCCGAATTACAATACCATGACGAGTATGCATTTCTACAGTTGGAAAAAAGGATTGAAAACGGGAATCTATTATTTACGCCGTCGACCACGACATCAAGCCCAGCAATTTACCATTGAACCCGAGAAAAAAGAAGAGTGTTTAATGTGTTCGGCTTAATGAGAAAAACGAGAAAAATAAATATAAAAATATAGTTTGAATCATAGTGTATAGTATCTACTTATAGACTATGAATTGGTTGATTTCATTTTTGACTACTGTTACAAGTATTGGCGGTATACTATTCTATACTCGTCGTAATAAAGAAGCAATACGCAAAAAATACAAACAATATAGAAAGTATTTTCATTTATTGACAAAATTTCTGCGTCCTACCCCTTATGTATTGCCGAAACAAACAGCAGAGGACTTTCCATTGCCATATTTTCCTACAACATGGTATCCTATTGGATTTGCAAATGAGTTCAAGCCGAATCAGATTTATCATCGAAAAATAGCTGGACAAGATATTGTAGTATATAGAAACAGCTTATGTTCAGAGAGAATTCATGTGCAATATCGACATTGTCCCCATATGGGAGTGGACTTGCAATATGGGACAATCATGAACGATTGTATAATATGTCCATTTCATCATCATTGTATCCATCCATCGAAACCCAATACTGTCATTAATGAGAAACCCAAAGAGGAAATCCCAGTAGAACAAGCGGGTGGTGTTATCTTTGTATGGTTTGGATCATCGTCACCATCCATATCGATTCAAACTATGTATGCATCGTATTTTGAAGAAGAACATAAAGTAAATGACCCCCAACTATACTCATGGCCCATGCTATCAAGAACAGTAGGAGGTCATTTAGTGGATTATGCGGAACATTTACTCGATGTTTCTCATGCACCAAACACTCATGGAGTGACATTATATGAAGTAAATAATATGCTTACTACAACCGACCATTCTTTTATTGTGCAATTTGGTATACATGGCTACGGTAAAATCCCTAAATTCACATACATGACCCCAACATTTGGATATATCGACTATGGCTACAATATGAAAACCTTTGTCATGTTTGTAGTAGAAGATGTGGGGAAAATGCGAATGGTGATTGTGCCCTTGTATTACAAATCGGGGACGTATTTACAGAGTGTGTATAGTTTATTTGGGGCATTGTATACGCAATTTGATTTCAGCGAAGAGGCCGCGTTTTTTAGCACAAAGAAGCATAAAAACCGTAGTTTGACCAAAAATGAGAAGAATATGGAAGAGTTTCGAAAATGGTTCGGAAAGACATATTACAGTGAAAAGTCAATGCATCATTTCTACAATAAACAATGGTGAATACAAAACTTAAATCAGATGTTGGATGATTCTATATTTCCGAAGTATATTTTAGTTGAGTTTGATTTGTATCTGAAAGGGAAAGATTTTACAAGTGCAGTTGTAAATCGTTTACTTTCTCATAATTATAGTATTATAGCAAATGATAATATGAATATTACATTTTTGAAAAATTAAAAAAAACTCTAATTCTTTACCACTTAGATTTCTTTACTGTTATTTGACTTCCTGGTTTGCGCTTTTTATTTTTATTGGGGTCATATGCTTCATCTTCGTCATCGGAACCCATGTCTTTCGATATATCCCAAAACTCTTTTGATCCAAGTTTGAAGTCAGGTCGACTTTCCGCTTTATACCAAAATATTTGGTCATGTAGTTGATTCGATTTGGAATTATTATTAATCACTAAACATTCATAGTTCTCCGTCGTTTGGTCCATTACCGAACAAAATGATTCCAATGTTGGAAACATACTGGCAAAATTCTCCCAGATTCTTTTACGGTTTGTTAAATACGGTTCTCGCAATATAAATACATAATCAATATTGGTTCGGAGAGTAGGGGGAATACCCAATGGATATTGCATAGTAATAATTAACATCACCTTCCAATGACGTCCATTCATAAATAGCAATCGCATTAATTTGTCACGAGACCACGTATTATCATATAAGCAATCATCTAAGATCACAAATGTCCTTGGGTCAATCGTAGACCGTCGATATTCTGTAATTTCCCTTTTGATTTGCTTTAGCACGGCCTTTTGTCTCCGTAATATATTTTCTATTAAAACTGAATTGTATTCTTCGTGGATAAATAATTTAGGCACATGACTGGCATAAAATCCATTACCTGCCTCTGTTCCCGATATTACTGTTCCTATTGGTATATCTTGATGAAAATATAGCAAATCACGCACCAAAAATGATTTACCAGTATCACGACGACCAATTAATACAATCACAGGGCCCTTATTTTCATCGGGTCGAAAGGTAATATTACGCATATCAAATTTCTTTAACTGTAGAGTCATTATTCGTATTTACACAAATGAATTAGAATTTAGAAATATTATATAGATTCTTCCTAAATAATATTTAAGTTTAGAACGTTCGTTTAGTAAATCAAAATAAACTATTTAGAAATTCCATAAAACAACAATGTCTTCCGTGAAATCCATTTCCGTTGAACAAAATGATGTCATGCTACCAAAGTTAGATACAGTAGAAAGAGTTGGGGAATTGGCGAAAATCCAATCCTACAATCCCATATACAAGGATTTTTTCCCATTGAATGAATCCAATTACAACCAAGTTTGCTTCCGACAAAAGCAATACATTGCAGACGCCGACCATGTTATCGACCACGATACCAAAATCAGACAACCCTGTTCTATGTTTATTAAATCAGCACCTTTGATTGACCCCATTCATTACTTGATTGGTAAATACAAAAAAGAAAACAAAAAGTGGCTTGAACTCCCCCAATTGAATTCCACAGAAGAACAATGTATGTCAAAGTTGTTAGATGCAAATAATACATCTTATGTAGACACCTTTTTTAATTTTCTCTCTAGTAATGTAAAACAAGAGTTTGATATTCCTCATGGAATAGGATTCTACGGTTCTTTCTTGGGTGTGCAAAAGAAGTTTGTGTTCAATGCATATGACGATATTGAATATTTACAGGAATCGGATTATTTTTTGGAAAATGCAGGAGCGATGTATCATGTAGAGAAAAACGAGCTAAAAGGAGATACCGATTGGCCAAGTCCCACGAATCAAAACACGAAGCAAAATCGGCCTAAATTATGTTTTGATGAAGATGCAGTAGAAGATGATATTGTTTTGGATGTAGAACAAGTATCTACTGTTGAAAATGAAAATAGAGAGAAATCCGAATGTATAACCACGGGTGATTTTGCTGAAGTCACTACTGTATATGAATCGACTGATGCCAAGCACGATGACAACTCTGATGTGAGCGATGATAGCGATGATAATAGTGATAAAGATGATGACTCAGAAACTAGTTCCATCAACTATAGCACAGATGAAGATAATGAAGATGATGAAGAAGATGGAGATGGAGAGAAAAGTGGTAGCGATGGTGATGAAAGTGATTATTCTACAGTCAATAGCGATGAAGATGGTGATGATGATGGCAATAGTGATGATGGTAGTAATGAAGATGAAGACGAGTTTTTACCACTGTATATATACGATTTCCCTGTGCAAATGATTGCATTGGAAAAGTGCACTGGAACAATGGATGACCTATTGGAAAAGGAAGAATTGGAGGAAAACCAAATATTGGCTGCATTATTACAAGTGATGTTTACTTTGATTGTATATCAAAAGATGTTTTGGTTTACGCATAATGATTTGCATACTAATAATATAGTTTATCAGAAAACAGATACCAAGTATTTGTATTACCAATTAGAGAGAAAAGTATACAAAGTCCCAACTTATGGTCGTATATTTAAAATCATTGATTTTGGACGCAGTATATACCGTTTCCAAGACAAACTATTTTGCAGTGACAGTTTTGGTCCTACAGGTGATGCCAATGGCCAATACAATACAGAACCGTATTTTAACTCAAAGAAACCCAGGTTGGAACCGAATAAAAGCTTCGATTTATGCCGATTAGGATGTTCTTTGTATAGTTTCTTCTTTGATCCAGATGAGCCATTGCCAAAGGAAATGACGACATTGCAACAATTGGTGCTTTCGTGGTGTATGGATGACAATAAGATGAATATATTGTATAAACGAAATGGAGAAGAACGTTATCCGAATTTTAAATTGTATAAAATGATTGCACGATTAGTCCACGATAAATCCCCCGAAGAACAACTGAAACATTCGGCATTCAATGAATATTTAATGAAACCCAAGGCCAAGGCGAAACTATCAAAAGAAGAAAGAATCATACATATTGATGATTTGCCTGTGCTCTGGAGACGCTAATTATAGGAGAAAAATAGTAGAAAAAGAAAATATTTTTACTATTTTGTGTCAAATACGTTTATCTGCCCATCATGGGGAATTTGACAAGGTTGGCACCAATACCGAATCCTGCACCACCTCTTGCACTACTGGCCATGGAGGGGACAAATACATCCAAAATGGCGAATGTCGCTGCTGCAGAAAGAGCAATAATGGTGATTTCTTCTACATCAAGCTTTCTCTTTGGGATGGCAAATGCTGCTAAAGCAACCATAATACCTTCAACAAGGTATTTAATGGCGCGTTTCAATAATTCGCTAAAATCAGTTCCTGGCATAATTCGTGTAAATATTATATTATAGAAAAACAAAATAATTTCCTATCAAAAAAGAACTTAAAATGAAATATTCTTCCTAAAGTATACTACTTAATTCATCCAGAAATGTCTTCTACTCGCACTTTTGAAAAGAAAATGACTCCCGAGGGGAAATTAAACCCAACCTATGTTGATTTGCTAAAGGAAGATCCCGTCATTGCCAGTCAAACATATGGATGCTATTCCTTTGTTTCCCCTGAAAAAATTATTCGTAATCGCGAACTCTTTATGTTTGAGAAGTTTGTTAAACAATGGCAATACAGTAAGGCCTTGTCTATGTTTTCCGACTTTACTCAATTTTTGGCATTCAAATACAACATCAATTCAGATGTTATTATGAATGATTTAGTCACCTTTTGCAAAGAAGAAGAAAACGTCCTAAAGCGTGAAGATGTTGTAGGAGACTTTAAACAATTCATGGATAAAAACGAAGAGCGTTTAGGAGAAGAATACAATCGTGAAAACAAATTCCAAACGTCCGTCCGTGGTTTCATTAATAGAGGTAACTTTGCCAGTGCCGAAGAGGCCGAAAAGTATGCTAAAGAGTTACGTGATCGTGACCCCAACCACGATATTTTCGTAGGACGTAACTTTGTATGGACTCCATTGGACCCGGATGCATACAAGACTGGACGCATTGAGTTTTTGGAAGAAGAACTCAACCAATTACACCATGAGAAGCTGAAAAACGAGAAAAAGGCCAAGGAAGAATTCGAGAAGCGTTTGTATGAATCTAAGCGTAAAGCAGTAGAAGAAAATGTCCGCAAGGCAAAGGCAAGTGGTAACAAACTGACCCAAACGATGGACGAAAATGGAAACTTGGTGGGTGCCAATACAATTAATTATGATGAGCGTGAAGTCGCAGAACCAATGCAAAATCGCAAACCATTTGCCTCTTCCAATGACGCAACAACCATCGAAGATAAGAAGGATTAAACAATATGCCTAAATAAAAACAAATAGAATCCCCCATATTGACTGTAAAAAATCATAATATCATTTTCTACAGTTTTTTACTATCAATCACGAATCCATACTTCAAAAAAGAAGTGTTTGCAAGGTAGCCAGTCTAACCCACCGGGTTGCACATAATCCCGATAAAATCCCAATAATTTCAATGTAGAATCGACTTCTATTTTCTGTTCTATAGTAGGATAATCATTTTCTACAAGAATCAATTTAATATGGTCAAGAATAGTAGGCATCGATTTCAGAATATAATAAAAAGCACCCTCGCAATCCAAAACCAAAGTGTCGAACCGTAGAGGATATTTCTCTCGAAAAGAATGATAATCAATGGTTTTGACCCATTTGAATCCATCGACTAAAACCTCACTTGGATAGGTTTCCCACCCGTTCTGAATGAGTTTATGATTTGAGAGTGCCGAATCTTCAATGGCAAACGTGAACTGATTGGCATCTCGGTTTTCCCGTAATTGGTTACATGAGACTGGGTCACATTCTACTACAACATATTTTTGATTGTCTACCAAAGAAGAAATAATGACCGAATTCCGACCGATGTTTCCTCCGATTTCCAATACGGTTTCGTTTCCTGTAAAATAATGAGCAACCATACACTGCTCGGGGAATTCATCATTCAAACTACCATGGTGGAAAGTTAGTTTATCATGCAGGGAAAATAACTGGTTTTCTACAGTAGGATCCGCATAGGATTTCACGTGAATGTGTTCTGATTTAATGTGAACTTTAATATTGGCTCGATGGTCATAAGTATGTGTAGTAGAAGAAGTTTCAATCCGTATAGATTTGAGAGTCCCAAATAAGGGGTCACCGAAAAAAGAAGTGCGATTCATGTCACCTGCGGGAATAATAATGTGGTCGTGATGTCTCAGTTTTGCCCAGCAAATACCAGTGACATCTTTCCAAACGTCTTTGCTACCATAATATATTTTCATTTTTAGTAGGAATGATAATATAGAAAAGTGGTGTTTCTGTATTTATTAGAGTTTTTCCATTGATTATTTTATTCAAAGATTATACCGAATCTTCATTAAACAGTAGGATAATATTCCCAATCCAAGTATTCACATACTTGTTTCCATATCATATCTTGTTCCAATTGTTTGATTCGATCCTTCATCATTGGAATAAAAGGAAGGTATTGGTGTTGGTCCAGTAAAACACACAACTGACACAAAATATATGTGTAATTGAAAAAGTTGGTTCTTGTCAATGGACAAAATATGGCCCATGGTTGTTGTATCTCTATAAATAGCACACACAACGTTTCAATTAATTCTTCGTCCATTACTGGAGGTTTTATGCCCAAAATGGAATTGATGTATTGAATATGCTCAAAGTATTTGTTGTAGCCTAAAATACTCAATATATTACGCATTTCTGTATAGTTCAACTCACTGATTTTCTTTCGTTCCTTCTTAATCCGTTGTCGAACTGCATCCAATACTTCTTCGGGGATTCGGGTCGTTTCTTTTGCTTGGAATTGAGACAAGATTTCTTTGAAGTGATTCAATCGAATGTAAGCAGTATAGGATACTTCATTGGGCATTTCCTTATTTAGCGGTTTTTGATTGTCTACAATATGAATCACGAATTTGCCACACTTTTTGTTATTGCATATCAATACACCCTCTTCTTCCAATGGAATCAATTCGCCTTGATTGCACAGTAAACACGATTCGGAATCCAATACATATTCCTGTAGATGGACAGTGTCTTGACCTACGTTTTTCCAATACTGCTGAAATAGACGTTTTGACTGATTGTATCGCTCACTATTCATATTCGAGCTTTCTTCAGAATTGCCCTTGATTTTGAAGAAGGAATGGATGGACTTTTTGTCCTTGACGTTTTCCCCTAAATTAATCTTCTGCTTTTCCTCGTAATAATGGAAAATATATTTGGAATTGCGCAATAAATAATCCTGCTTGCCTTGTTTTAACTGTTTGAGCTCTTGTTTTTTAGCACGAATTGAATCCAGTAGGTCGTAATAAGCCTCGGACTTTTTATTTTTCATTTGCTTTGCCTCTGCAATAGAATCCTGTATGTCTTTTTTCAAATTCGGAATGGTCTCGTTTTCTACTACATAATACATACTCATCATATCATTGTGTTTTTCATCTATTGATGTAGTATTGGTGTTTGATTTCTTTTTTTCCATGATAAAATGATTTAGGCGTTTTTTTGGAATGAACTACTTTTATAGAATTTTGAAATGAGTTCTTTAAACTTGTTTTTATCATCATGATATTCTGCTGCTACTTTAGGCATTTTATGCATGAAAATGGTGTGAAATTGGATACATTATGATATATATTCACTACTACATTAACAGTAGAGACTATATGTTATGGATATTATGAGTGAAATGATTTTTTGAGTAGGCAATATGTAGTGTTTCGTTGGTTATTCCCGAAAAATAAAATGTTTAGGCATTTTATATTTAGCAAGAATGGCAGGAGCACTTATGCAAATCGTCGCCTATGGCGCCCAAGATCTTTTCTTAACCGGAACCCCCGAAATCACTTACTGGAAGGTGTCTTACAGACGCCACACCAACTTCGCAATGGAATCCATTGAACAGACTTTCCAAGGTCAGGCTGACTTTGGACGCAGAGTAAGTGCCGTTCTATCCAGAAACGGTGACCTTGCATACAGAACCTACTTACAGGTTACTCTTCCAGAAATTGGCCAATTCGACAGCAAACCATGCTATGCACGCTGGTTGGACTACATTGGTGAGCAAATGATCTCCCAAGTCGAAGTTGAAATTGGAGGTCAGAGAATCGACAGACAATATGGTGACTGGATGCACATCTGGAACCAATTGACCATGAGCTCTGAACAACAAAAGGGATACTGGAAGATGATTGGTCACACCACCCAATTGACCTACATCACCGACCCATCCTTTGCCGATGTCAACGGACCATGTGCCGGAGCTGCAGGACCTGCTCAAGTATGTGCACCCAGAAAGGCACTACCAGAGACCACCCTATACGTCCCTCTTCAATTCTGGTTCACCAAGAACCCAGGACTTGCCCTTCCTCTTATTGCTCTTCAATACCACGAGGTCAAGATCAACTTGGATATCAGACCAATTGGAGAATGCTTGTGGGCTGTCAGTGACCTTTCCAAAACCAGTGGAACTCAATCCGTTTCTACTGCATACCAACAATCACTTGTTGCTGCTTCTCTTTACATCGACTATATCTTCTTGGATACTGATGAACGCAGAAAGATGGCACAGAACCCTCATGAATACTTGATTGAGCAACTTCAATTCACTGGTGACGAATCAGTCGGTTCATCATCCAACAAGATTAAGTTGAACTTCAACCACCCATGCAAGGAATTGGTCTGGGTTGTCCAGCCTGATGCCAACGTTGACTACTGCTCATCATTGGAAGGAGGAACCACCCTTTACAAGACCCTTGGTGCTCAGCCATTCAACTACACTGATGCCATCGATGCTCTTCCCAACGCAGTCCATGCATTCGGTGCCCCTGATGCAACCTCAGGAGCAACCGCATTCATCGATGCCAGTGGTCTTTTCGAGAGTGACGGAGCAAACGGTGTCAATTCTACTGCATCTTGGGCCGGATTCCAAAGTGGAAACGACCAATCTGCTCTTTCTGATGCAGGAACCTTTGTTCTTGCCGAGACCGCCCTTGACATGCACTGCTGGGGAGAAAACCCAGTTGTCACTGCCAAGCTTCAATTGAACGGCCAAGACAGATTCTCCGAGCGTGAAGGTTCATACTTCGACGTTGTCCAACCATACCAACACCACACCAGAGCACCCGATTCTGGTATCAACGTATACTCATTCGCTCTTAGACCTGAGGAACACCAACCTTCAGGAACTTGCAACTTCTCCAGAATCGACAATGCTGTCTTACAACTTGTCCTTTCCTCTGGAACCGTCGCAGGTGTCTCCACTGCTAAGGTCAGAGTCTATGCTCTATCTTACAATGTGCTAAGAGTCATGTCGGGTATGGCGGGAGTTGCCTACTCAAACTGAGTATTTTATTTAAAGGTCATTTTAATTTTATTAACTCGATTTTTATGTGAAGTCAACTAAATAATTTTTATATTGTAATAATAATTATTTACGTCTTAATCGAATAACATTCTCTTTATAGATATTTTTTTTCATTAATAATTAATAGCAAAATAATGGAAATGTAATTTAATTCGTTACTTTCTTCTGGACTCGCATTTATATTTTCCACATTCTCTATCTTTTGTCACTGTATTTAAATGTCTTTGACGTATTTTCTTATATTTTTCAATAAATTTTTCATGACTAAAAAATGATTTCATAAAATTGCATTCACGACAACAACTTTTACTGTTATTTTGCGTATAGCCTTCTTTATTATTAACTCTATCTATGCCATTTTTATGTTTTTCATCATTTTTTTTACCACAAATGTAACAATCGTGCTTGATTATATTTAGAAATTCTTCATATGTGAGTTGAAATTCTAATGATCTTTGCACAGCAGACTGTTTGTATGAACTATATGTTACTTTTTTTGTATTCGGGTAACTTTCTGGGTATAGATTTCCAGGGAATAATCCTAAATATGACATTGAATGCTCAACCCGACGCAGAAAAACGTCATGATGTAAAGAACCTTTCATATAATTACACATTGAACAACAAGCAACACAATTATTATTGCTGTATCCTAAGTAATTGTCCAGTCTATCAACCCCATTGAAACCTCTTTGAATATTTACAGTTCCACAATAATAACAAGGGTTTTGTGCAATCAATTCATACTCATCCATAGTGAGTTCAAAATGAATGTTCCTATGATTGGATGATTGGATGTATACACCATATTGACTCTTAATATTCTCTATTTTTCTGGCATTAATTGCTGCAACTGCATCAGGGTTATTTTTTCGCCATTTGGAAGCATTTTCTGCATTTTTCTTCAAATAAGCATTTTCGTCTTTAGCTCGTTGTCTTTCACGGTATTTTTTCCACGTTCGGACTACTTTATCCCAGTTATTTTTTTGCCACTCTTTTTTCCGCTTTTTACGGGCCTCTGTTGAATCATAAATACGTCCTTGTGCTCTACGGTGTTCCTGGTCACGTTTTCTATCTTGGGTCTTACCATTATTACGACAGTGAATACAAGTCAATGTTTCAGACGAACGTTCTCCCACAAAGGCTTCCTTATTATGAGATTTTCCGCAAGAAGTGCACATTTTGGTATTCGATTCACTGTCACTGGAAGCATTTGCTGCATTTTGTGCCTTTGCTTCGTTGCGTTTCGCCTTATCTTTCGTTCTTTCGGCCATACGACATGGTTCGCAACGTTTGAATTGGCCATCTGGGTCCAATACATTGCGACATCCTCGTATATATTGAGTGCATGGAACTTTTCCAGATTCTTTTACTTGGTCCAACCAAATATCATTTTCGTGCAATTTACAGTAGGAAGTATCGCCGTATTTTTTGTATTGACATTTTTCATGTTCACATAGATTTTGGAGATGAACTTCACGCATTTTTTTATTTTTCTGTTTGCTACGGTCTCTACAACCATTGCATATTTTTTGGTTTTGTAAATAAAACGCCTTCTTGCATCCAGTGCAAATGGACAACGATGCTAATTGATTCGCATCATAAGCATTCATATATTGATGATTCTTACAAAATTTCGTATTTTCATCTTGAGCATTGTATCTACAATCATTCATGTGACGGTCTTTTCCTTGGCATTTAGGCATTTTGGAGATTATAAAAAAATAGAGCTACTCGCTTTATATTGTTTTTGATGTAATGTATATTAAGTTGTGTATGGAATGGCGGGTTTACAAAAGAATATATTTGAAATTCAGTATTTTACACAAAAATAAAAAATTCAATTTTCCACTATTTTTTTCTAATTTAGCGGATTTTACAGTAGGACATCATTTAATCATCGGTCTTTCGGCCTTTTGTCTTTTCTGATGATATTGGGTCTTCATTGGTTTGTCTCCGTATACTTCTATTGTAGCAATATTATCCGATTCAGGTAACTCTAACCCTAAATAATTTCTTTACAATGGTTTCCAATATATGCATGATATGGCAGTCATTTTAAGCTTGTAATGTATGTTAAGTTATATATGGGATGGTGGGTTTCAAAAATAAAAAAACTTTAGTGATTATATAAATTTATAAAAATAACTTAAATCAAAATAGTTTAAATAAAATAATGACGGTTATAAAAATATTTTCAAACGCCGAAGACTTAACTGAAGGTATATATGGTCAATGTTTATGTTGGTTATTAGAAGTAATATACTACCTTGAAAAACACAATATACATAATATAAATGATGAGAATACAAAAGTCATTTTTGATATAAATACTTTAAATAATAAAAATTTAATACCTAAGTTCATCCAACCAAAAAAAATATATGATATTGATAAATATTTTGAACCTATTGAAATATCACTTAAAGAATATAAAATAAAAAATAAAATTGGTAGTTTACCACTGAATGTAGAAAGTTTTGAAAAAACAAATAAAATTTTCAATAAATACTTCAAATTCAATGATTTTATCATAGATGAAATCAATAAAATGAATATTAATAGTAAAACATTAGGAGTTCATTATCGTGGAACAGATAAAAATTATGATACCAATCAAGCGAATTTTTTAACTATAAAAGAGATGATATCATTTGTTAAAGATTACATGGAAAATAATGACATTGAGCAAATTTTTTGTTGTAGCGACGAACAATCATTCATAAATGAAATTGACATGTTATACCCTAATAAAGTAATAGAATTCAAACAATTAAGATCAAACATATCTTCAACAGATGGATTTTTTAGAAATGGGCATAGACAAAATAGTAACATGATGGATAAGCTGACGTATTCTTGTATAATTGATATGTTGGCGTTATCTAAATGCGCTACAATTATTAAAACATCAAGTGCTTTATCTTCTTTTTCAAAAATATTAAACCCTTCTCTTAAGTTGTATACTGTTTCTGCTATGAAAAGACCATGGTTTCCTGCCGCTGTTGCAGAACGATATAAATCAGAATCAGAAGAAATTATGAAAATTTTAAAAAGGACAATGATAAATGATGCTTATAATAAATTTTAACGGATTCTTTATTTAATCATCGGTCTTTCGGCCTTTGGTCTTTTCTGATGATATTGGGTCTTCATTGGTTTGTCTCCGTATACTTCTATTGTAGCAATATTATCAGATTCGGGTTGGTATACTATTTTACGCAATTGATTCGTTAATTCTTTATAGCAATCTGTGACATTTGCAATATATTCTTCATATCGGTCATTTTCCGCAATAGGTGGAGTTCCATATTTGGACTTGTAAATACAAGGTCTCATCTTGTGTTTATTTGAAACATTACTATAGACACCAGCATATAACCGAAGGTCTTGACTGACATTGGCATATAAAGATGTGTAATAATTAGGAACATTATTGGGGTGATTATTGTGAAAAAATTGGTAGCCATCATAGAAACCACATTTTTCACAGAAATAACATAATTGTTCGTATAGTTTTTCACTATGTGACGTATAACATCTACCGTAGTCTATGATTTTTGGAATATATTTACTGGTAAACTCGATTTTTTCACCGCATTCTAAATGGTATGTGTAATGAATCTTTCCACCTTTTACAGGTTCATATAATAGAACATTGTTCATATGTAAATCGTTATGGGTAAACACTTCACGGTTTTGATGTAGAAAATAGTATACTTGAAATAAACATTTTATCAATTCGTCATATTCATACTTCATTTTTTTTACATAATGGTTAATTGTAACAGAATCTTTAAAATATTGTAGCAGTAAGGAAAGTCGTAAAGGATTTTTACAGCTACCTTTAATTAGTTGTCCTTTTGTTTTCGAATTAAAAACAGTTGGTTGGTAAGACAGTAACGATTCTGGAAATTTTGTATTGTTTGAATTGTTGAATAATAATGTATAGGTCATCACCAAGCAAGGATAATTATCGCATAAATCATTCAGTAACCGACCATTCAAGTATTCGTAAAATATGTTATCATTTTGGAAATTTTCATTGGTAGATACTTGAGGTATTTTCAAAATAGCATGACTTTGGTAGTGTTTTTTCTTATAAGGAAGTAAATAAATACTACCATTAGTCGATTGCGCTCCTATTCTTTCTATTGCATTCATGTCTACTAATTTGAAATCGACAAACCCTTTGAAATATTCGTAGATTTTGTCACTTTCTTTATTAAATGCAATACAGACTCCTGAATCGGAGCAAATTCCTTGTAAATAGTAAGAACGAAGACGTTTTTTGAAATGTTTTTTACTGGTATTGGTTTTGAAGCGATACGCAGACGATATCTTTTCCAATGCGTTTTTCCTTTTTGTTGCTGAGCTCATTTGTGCGCTATTACGGGCCTTACTTGGACTCTTCTTGGCCGAACCCTTATTTGGACTCTTCTTGGCCGATCCCTTACTTGGACTCTTCTTGACCGAACCCTTATTTGGACTATTCTTGGCCGAACCCTTATTTGGACTCTTCTTGACCGAACCCTTATTTGGACTCTTCTTAGATGCCGAAGTTTTCTTTTCTAAAACTGGGAAAACCGACCCTAATGGCCCGAAAAATGGACTACTTGTAGATGACACACTAGACCCCGATGAAGATGTATTGGAAGTATTGGATGCACTACCCGATGATGTGCTGGGTGATGAATCATAAACTTCTATAGGCATTATACTATAGTGTCATATTTTTATCAGGAAAATGCATATAGATATATTTTATTAAATACATCCAATGATGCGATTGCTAAAGAATCCACTTTTATTTCTGTTGTCACTATTTTCTACAGTTTACTGTTTGAAGAAACCAAATCCTCGAATTCTCGTAGATCAAAACATAAAAGCCAATGCCAAAAAATGGTTCATTAAACGAGCGGAAAAGTCTGGTATTCCATGGACTCAATATGTAAATACATACAAAAACAATATCGAACTAATCCAGTCTTACAAAGATAAATACGAAGATACTTCTCTCGTTTACCCCAACTATTATTTACAACCTTTTCATGGATATGATTCAGGTAATATGGACTGGGACTCAGCAGTAGAAGTAAAACCCGCAACCTACAGTATATCATCACGTTATTGGAAAAACACAGACCCTTATACAGCCGAACAATGGATGCGTAATAATGCAACCAATGCAATACAAACTTATTTATCTCACCAAACCGATTTGACAGTAAAAACAATAATGGATATGGGCTCTTCTACAGGTATATCCACTAATTATCTTCAACAGGCTTTTCCCGAGAGCACTATATTAGGTATTGAATTGAGTCCTCATTTTCTCTCCATTGCTTTGTATGAATCCGACCTTGCAAGCGATAATTTACATTACTTGCATGCCAATGCTGAAAATGTTCCTTTACCAGAAGGATGCTTTGATATGATAACTTGTCAATTTCTACTGCACGAGGTCCCGTATTATAATACTTTAGCCATTTTGAAAGAAGCACATCGATTATTAAAAGTAGACGGGGTTCTGGCCATTTTAGATTTAAACCCCAATAGTGTTAAAGCCCGTCTACAAGGCAATTTATTTCGCCAATGGGCATTTGAAAGAACAGAACCACATATACATGACTATTACAATCATGATATGAAACAAACCATGTATGAATGTGGTTTTGAGTCAGTTGTGCAAACCAAAAACGACCCATTGAATTCACTATGGGTAGGGAAAAAAACGGGAGTGAAAATTCAAACCCCTAAACTGGTTAAATATAGACATGTTGAGCAACCACCATTTGACTCACGAAAGAAGAGTAATTTGTGTCCATTTCCCTGTCCATCCTTACGTAAGTAGAGTTGACATCATCAATACACAGATAAGTTTCTACAGTAGAATAATGATGATGCAATTCCAAAAGCAGATAATAAAATAAATATATCGCACAACCAACTAAATACATTTTCTAAAGTATGATTAATTAGTAATCCAACTTTAGGGGAAAATGTTGTTTTCAATTTTTCGTTGTTTTCTATCTTACGCAAAAGGCTTATTTGTCAGTGGTAGTGTGTATATGCTCTCTCAACACATGGATAATACAATCAGTAAACCCAGTTTGGAACACTTGAAAGAAAACAATAGAGAACTATATGAAGAAGGTCAAACAACGGTGGTGACGAACCTGATTGTAGTGAGTCCTGTTTTATATTTGTTTGTGGATCAAATCATATTGGACCATAATGCATCCTTTTCATGGGTAAAATTCTTTAGTCTAATCGTGTTCCAAAATATCGGGTATTTTTTCGCTCATCGAGAAATGCATCGCAATAAATCTCTCTACTGGATGCATCACTTTCATCATTTATATGAAAAAGAATTGATTATACCCAGTATTGCAAATGCAGTAAGTGTATATGAATTTTTGTTAGCGTATGCATCGCCAATAGTAGTAGGTGGTATTCTACTGCATTCCAATGAATATGAATTCATTTTGGCCATCGAAACAATTAGTGTTTTCAATTTACTCATCCATACATATGAACTAATGAATAAACAATGGATACCTGGAATGGTGTCTCCACGTAAACACATTGAACACCATCGAGTTCGTAATAAACATTACTCGGCACCCATCATTGATATTGATGCAATAAGTAGTGGTTGGGAAATGACCGAATAAAGGCTTTGTAAAGGATACCCGCTCCCATTCCCCATACAAATATAGTGAATAACAACCATGCAAAATCGTGTAAATAAAAAATTGTAGCTAAACATAAAAATGTGCTGTAGAAAAAACGCAATGAATTTGGTCGTGGTTGTTGTTTCTGTTGTTGCATATCATGAATTATTCTTGTCTATCTAATATAATAAAAGGAAATCATTTATTAGATTATACCCACCACATCTATCTTCTACAAAAAATGACTGAAACCAATGGTCGAATATTGACTATCCAAATCCCTGTAGATATATGTAATATTTGTCGTATTGCCGAAATCAATATGATGTGCGTCGAAGATATATTTTTGTGTAAAGGATGCAATACGAAAAATAAATTGGTTCATTTGTGTGAGTTTTGTTTTTCCATGTCTTATATTACTCATGTAAATTCAATGGAATCTACAGGAGAACCTGTGTGTTTTCTTTGTAGTAATGATAGTATGCATTGGGTTTAAGGGCTTTACTTTTTGACAAAATTCATAGAGAACTTCTTTGCATCATTCGGGATGGTTCGGACTGAATTATAAATGTTTTCCATTTGCAATCCGAGAGAAGAATCTTCTTCTTTATTTGAACCTTTTTCTTCTGAACCAGTTTCACTGTCTGCTGTTCTCCAAATTAAATTGGCTTTACCACCAAACCAACCACAACCAGCTTCCGCAGTGTCGACTACAGGTTCTACTACAGGTTCAATAATGGTTTTGACGCTTTCACCCGCTTTTTTCACAGTTTCGATCAATTCATTATTTTTCTTCTTAAAACGTCTCAATGTAGGTCTGTAAATAATATTCCAATGGTCGGTCAAGAATTCTTGCATATCTTCTACTTGTTCACATACTGATTCTTGTGCAATAGTAACATTACCCTTGAATTTTTCAATAAGAGAGTGATCATTGACAAGTTCTTTGTATTGTTCGAATTTTTGCATCAAAAACTGGTTACCGTCAATCTTACGGTCCAAACGGTCAATGGCCAATACATTTTTTATTTGGTTGCTGAGATTCTCACAATCGCGATGGAAAGTCAAGTCTTTTTCCATCTTCTTGTATGTTCCAGAGCACCAATCGTAAGATAATACACCAGCAATGACCAAAGAAGCAACACCGCAACCAATGTTGACATAGTGTCCAAAAGAATAGTCTTCTAAGAAGAAAATTGCACCAGCATTTGCACCACTTAAAATGGCTAAAGGAAGGTTCATATATTCGATGCGCTTTTTGAAAGCAAGATATTGTTGATTGGATAATTCACTTAGTTTAGAGACATTTTGTCTCATAATATCTAATGATTTCTCAATAGAATCGTTCCACTCGATTTTTACCATTGTTTGAATACTATAGAGTATTATGTGATTTTTTTATTTTTACGGTCCTTCAAAAATAAAAATAATATTTTTTACAATAAAACGTATTTAAAGAGATTGTAGAATAGTCTACTAAAACCTCTATAGAAAAAACAATCATGCATACTCAACATCAATGGCTGTTATCTACTTTATTAGAATTTTATCAAAAACCAGAGCATTTAGAAACGTTGAAACAAATTGTAAACCGTGAATATATGGTCAATGAGCATAAAAAATTATCGATTCGTATGGTCAATTGGTTTGTGACCAATTATGCTAAACAATATTTTACTGTATATGATGTCCCTGGTAATACTGAGGGGGAACAAGGAAGACGTTTCTTTGTATGGACCAATTACAAATCAACTGAAGATAGTTATTCGAAACAAATGTTTGACCCTTACTGTAGAAAAGAACGTATATTAATACCTTACAATGAGGAACAACGAATCGAAACCACAATAGGTCAATTGCATTTTTTCAAATGGGCCATTATGAATAAAGTGCTCGATTATATTGTGCAGCACTTTGATGCCATTGAGAAGGACATGTCTTCGCGACTCAATACATCCCGTAAAAAGACGGATGAACTATCTACTGCTGGTAAAACCCGTAAAAAGCGCGAAGAATTATCGATAAATGCCTGTAGGAGTATAAGAAAGGAATTTTTATCTACAGAAGTTCGCTTAATATAAGATAAAATCACACAAAATTATATAAATCGAAAGTAAAGCATTCATATAATTGATTGATTTGATGACAAAATATGTCATGGCTAAAATATTGTTGCCAATAGAAATAAAAGGCAGTAAAAATGATTATCATTTACATAGCGACAGAATGAACATAGAATTTGAAACATGCACGTTTTTACCTCCCAAGACAACAAATGAAAGTAGTGAATTGATTAGTAGATTATTTTCTTTCTACGGTGAAACACAACCAAATGATACTTATTCAGATTTCGAAAATACGGAAGAAGAGGATGAGGACGAAGAAGAGGAAGATTACGAGGAGGACGAAGAGGATGAAGAGGAACATGAAAATGCAGTAGTAAAATATGATCATTCAAAATACGCTCACCCACCACAAAAAATAGACAACAGCACAATGGCCTTGATTATACGGCCACATGAATATGTTTCTCAATTTAAAAAAAATAGATTGAGGACAACTTTCAAGAAAAATCCGCCATTTTTGAGACGAACCCGACGAATATATAAGACGTCAGACCATTTTAATTCAAATACATAGGTCTTTGTTCTGGTTCAATACCAAACTTTTCGGGCATGACCATTGGGGTTTTTTCCATTACATGGAGAGAATACAATGGATTGGGTTTAAACTGTAGAGATGGTTGTGGTGTTTCCAAATTGGTCGATCCGATTCCAAATAAATATGATTCTACTGCACAACTATTTTCAGATAAATTCGATGCGGCAATCCGAGCTGGTAATAAACCATCACCAGGTAGGTTTGTTTGATATGCTTGTCCTTGTGGACTATGGGTATACATGATCGATGTGTGTCTTTTTAAATATGCATTTTTCTCTAAAGCATAGTTTCCAGGAGTATTTTTATTACGGGTTGATGCCATGGTTACTTATATTGTATAATTATATTTGATAATAAGATTTCAATTGTTGATATTCTTTGCACGATAACAAACTACTGTTTCCTCCATACAAATAATACCATATACAAGAATAATAGTAATGAAATGTATCGTAAGAACAAAGCACTGCTTGTCCTATTTTGTGCTCAGTAGAAAACATTCGACCTGCAGCATATAAATACAATTCTCGGAAATGCACGCAATCTTTCGTCAAGTCGAATAGTTCGTCCATATATGTTTCTACGGTTTTACTATCATACATCAATTCATCTTGTGTTACTGGGTCTAAATCACCGAAGTGACATAGTTTTCCATTATAATTGTATTTCTCCAATGGATTAAACTGAAATACTTTGCGAACACACTCCCTATATTCGGTATCATTACTGTAGACAATATAAGATGGCAAATGGCTAAAGTAATCTAAGTAGGATGATTTCGAAGTTGCCATTATGATTTTCTCTCAATATGTGTAAATCACATAGAATTATTTCTATATGAATTACTAAAGTAAGTAGTTTTTTATTTATGTAGTTTGTTTATTTTCTGCCCTTTCTGCGGCTCTTTCTGCCACCCTTTCTAGACTTTCTGGATCCACGTCTCTTGGTGGATTTCTTTCCCTTGGTTCTTCTTGATCTACGTCTCTTTCCGCCATATTGTGACGTGCCATTTAAGACTCCTCCTGTTGATGGTGCTCCGGTTACTCCTGCCATAATAGTATATGATTACTGTAGAAAAAAATGAACGCCCCTTCCAAGAAAAATTAATATCCAGAAACCATGGGTTGCGATTTTTCGCTAAAGTATTTCTCTTGCATATCTCTCGAAGATTTTCCTCCACGACTCCATCCATCTAAAGCTAACTCTTCTACAGTATTTCCAGCATTGGCCTTCTTTTCAGCTTCCATTGGGTATTGGTCCAAAGGAAAGAAATTCTTTTCCATAACAGTAGAAACACTTTTCTTTCCTCGCACGGATTCACCTTGGAATAATTGGGATTCCAATGTTGGGTCACATGAACCTCTTCCTAAATAAGGAACAGTCAAAAATTGTCGGGTTTGTAAAGATAACTTCTCTTGTGGTCTCTGAGGATCCGTTTTCCATAGCAAATTTGATTCATGGTCTACAGTAGAAGCACCTAAACCTAATCCACCATTGGTTCCACTGACCATCATACCAGGGTATTGGGTAGCAAAATATACGAATTCACGGTTGGATTTTTCGGGTGTGTAATTCGATATTACACTATTCAAATATCGTGTATTTTGAAGCGTGCGCTGTGATTGATCGATAGGGTCATCGCCTAAACGTGCCGATTGATTGAAGGTGTAATCTGCCAATGTATTGTTAAACATAATAATATTTTATATACTGTAGACATACAAAATATTTGTGCTAAATGGTGATGATGTAATAAGAATATGATTTTTATGCTCCCGTGTGACGGACTGCCATTTGACGAGCACATGCAAATGGATTCCCTTCTTTACAAGACACCATACTACCGTAGCAAAAATCTGCAAATGCACCTTGGTCGTTGGGTATAGTAGTATTGGCATTGCTGTAGAAAGGTCGCATAGATTGCTCAAATGCTAAATTATCCTCTAAACTTCTAAATAATTTATTGGAAATTTTGGGCTGTTCTGGATTAATGCTGTCAATCATTGCTTTTGTATTTTCCAATACGTTTGCTTGTGCTTCTTCCGTATAGGCAGCAGGTGCGGGTCGTTTATCCGATGCACGGTCATAGTCCGTCATTAATACATTTTGCATGGGGTTTTCCGAAGTGGAATCCTCAAAAAGAGCTTCACTTAGACCTTTGCTTTGCAAGAAATCTTGCACTACATCACTGGTAAAACCTTCTTGGAAACGGACTTTTTTCTTTTGGTTTGGATTCTTGTTTTGACTATAGTGTAATGCCCAAATAGCTCCTAAAGTTAATGCTCCCATTATAAATGACCGATATGATCGGAAAATGAAATAAAATACAATGGTAATGAGAACGACTAAACGAGAGATAGCATTGAGTTTTTCATTATAAGTCATGGAGGATGTAGGAAATAATTGTAATATGGATTCGGGTGCCAATATTTGATTTGGATTGGTCCCCCAGAATTGTGTTTCTTCTTCCACAGATGTATCTTCCTTTTTTTCTACTATTGTATCTTCTTCCATAGATTAAAAATATATTATACTAATAGGTTTTATTGGTCGAGGATACATCGCCAACCTATCGTCTAAATTTGGATTCTCACTTTTTCGCATTGTTTATCCATTTTAAAGGTATCACAGTTCTTTTGTTTGGGAACAATGTGCAAAACACATTTTGATTTCTCTCCAGTCAATGAGTCGGTGCATCCTTTATGTGCTTTTTTCGTATTACGAGATTTTTTAGTCTTACTGCATCTGGAACGGAAATGTTCATACCGTTCTCTCACTTGTTCATAAACAAGACCTGATTTCTTTTTCAACATTTTGTTTACTAATTCATGTAATTCAAATACATAACGGGAAAAGGTATAACGATTTTTCATACAAGCACTTGTTAATGGCAATGCTTTGAAATTCTTCTTCAGATTGTTTCTACATTTCCCACACGGTAAAACGTTCTGTAATGAGAGAATAAAATCACGATAATGCTTCTTCTCTCGTTTGGTTGGTTTCATAGGATAATTGAAACTCATGGTATGCAAGTAATGCCACATCGGTGGTCCCCATACAGTAGTCAACATACCATCATTGCTTTCGAAATCAGCAGCATTATATACTTTGTTCGTAAAACGGCATTTTCGAGTCTTACTCATAATTATATATAGGTGTGTATTTCCTTTAGAATATAGAGAGAAAATTATGTTGATTTTCAAAACTATAGGGTAAAAACCTAATAAATACAATACATATAGTCTTTCTACAATCCAACTCATATTTTTAAAACCTTAATTTATGACGCAATACAATTCGCCTAAAAACAAATCAAAGAACCCATATTTAGCTTTTTTACAATCACTTGACCAATATAAACACACACCATCTCCGTTAGACGAAAAACAGTGCGGTCATTTGAAACAAATTGTCCAACATTATTATGAAACACATTATCAGTCCTATTATAACAATACAATCCCTTACTACAGTAACATACCTGTTGTCTCCAATATTCAAAGTGGTGAAGATGAAGTGATGGATTCGTATATGAAATGGCAACAAGAACATGAAGTGAATCCAATTCTTACCAATACAGATGAAACCGCTGCTACAATGCAAAAAATACGTGTGTATCGTGGTGGCAATACCAAGAAGAGCAAGTCAAAAGAAAAAGTAGAAATTTACACTGAAATCGAAAGCCTCGATAATCTATTGGATTTAATCAAAGCTCACCCATATGATTGCACAAAAGAATACAACATTGATTTAAAAGCCCTCCATAAAATCAAAAACGAAATCGAGCAATTGAATTCAATGGTAGGATTGGACTCGGTGAAAAATAGTATTTTGAGACAACTCATGTATTTTATGCAAGGGTTCACTGAGGACCCTAATGATAGTGACTATAAGCACACCATTCTTACTGGACCACCTGGAACAGGTAAAACCGAAATCGCTAAATTGTTGGGTAGCATGTATTCCAAAATTGGAATCCTCAAAAATAATGTGTTTAAAAAAGTAACCCGCACGGATTTAGTAGCAGGATATTTAGGACAAACCGCGATCAAAACACAGAAAGTATTGGATGAATGTTCAGGTGGCGTGTTATTTTTAGACGAGGCCTATAGTTTACAATACGATGACAGTTATTCTAAAGAATGTGTGGATACCTTGTGCGAAGCCTTGAGCGATAGAAAACAGAATCTAATGGTCATCATTGCAGGATACACCAACGAATTGGAGGCAAACTTTTTCCGCATTAACTCAGGATTGAAATCACGATTCCTCTGGAAATTCGACATTGAACCTTATGATGTAAATGAATTGTATTGCATTTACAAACACATCGGCGAAACACGTAAATGGGCTTTAGCGAATGAAATAACCGTAAATTGGTTCGATGACAAGAAACCGCATTTTCAAGACAATGGCCGTTCAATGGAACAATTATTTTCCTACAGTAAGATTGCTCATGCACAACGAATCTACGGTAAGGATCCACAACTACGAAAAACAATGACCATTGTAGATATGGAAAAGGGGTTTGAATTGTATCAAGAATATGGACATTCAAAAAAAGAGAACAATATATATTTAGGATTATATACATAAACAATTTTTATAGTCTTTTTTTATGAGTAGCAGTGAGGGAGAACGAAAACAAATCACTATCAATCCCGAACATTTTAAAATAGCCTCTGGCACACGGAAAAAGCGGGAACCCACTACGCCTAAAATAAAAGTCAAAGCTCCGCCTAAAAAGGAGAAAAAAGCCAAAGCATCTACATTGAAACGCAATTTAGTGAAAATGTTACGGAATTTCCAAGAAGACCAAGAAAAGAAAAACCGTAAAAAAGATTCCAAGCCTTTATTGGTTTCCAATAATAATGATAAACAGCAGTCACAAACACCATTGCCTGCTAAAAGTGACTTTGAAAGTTCTGTCGAATTTTTCCAATCATTGGAGAAAGCCAAGCAAGATGAAGCAAAACATAGGCAACCTAAACCACGACAAAACTTTACATTGAAATCACATACACCTACTGCAGAACCTACCAATGTAACCAATGTAAGTGCAGTAGGACAACCGATTTCAATATCCAATCCCCATCATGTGAACAATAATCATCCTACAATGCATGTAAAACCACCACCCTATGGTTGTCTCAAAAATGGTTCAAAACCTACTTATCGAGTATGGCGACGACAAACACAAAAGAATTACCCAGCACCGAATCCGAGCACACCAATACAACAACCACACAATTCTTCTACAATTCCAAAACCTCATCCAAAACCTTTTATTCCCAAAAGTATTTTGTCCGTGCCACCATCACCAAAACAAATGAATTATGAAAACCAACTCCGTGATACAATACGAGAAATGAGTTTACAAGAACAACACGATAAATTCAGGCAAAAGCAACTTCAGCAGCAATTACCAAAGAGCAATACAAACTCATTATACAAAAAGCGGAAAAAGCAAAGACGTATTCTACGGCGAACATTTCGAACAGGAAAATCCAAAGTGCATCCACGGGTTTCCGTATTGGTATCCAATAAGACCATACGCAATAATACGAATTTGAAAATGACCGAGCTTCGTGAAACACCGATCCGAGATGTAAAACAATTTTTGAAAAAACAAGGGTTTATAAAAGTAGGAACCAATACACCAAATGATGTATTGAGACAAATGTATGAATGTGCCAATTTAATCTGTGGTGAAGTGAAAAATCACAATTCCGAAAATTTATTGTATAATTATTTTAATGATGACACCGAAATGCTATAGTAATATGAAGTAGATAAAACTGTAAAACAGTGTATAATTAACACCATTTGATTTTGAAAAAAGCTTTAGGGAAAATTTTGTGCATGTTGAATATACTTCTACAATTATGAAGGTCCAAACCACCCCCCAGCAGTATAACGTTGCCGAAATGTTGCATCAGTGTGATGAACAGCTTGGAACGATGCCGAAGCATGGAAGACGAAGAAAACAGAAAAAGGCAAATGAAAAGGAGATTCTATTGCACTTGTTTGACGATGAATCTGATGACGAAAAAAGTAAATCATTTCGAACCATGTTTTCTAATTATACGCATTTATCGGACAAGGAAAAGGGGAAATTGGACGAATCATTTCATACTGCCAAAAATAGTAGCCAGATGCAGTATATCCAGTTACTTGAAAACAAAGATAAAAAAATAGTAGTGGCGAATGGACCTGCTGGAACTGGAAAAACGATGTTTGCTACTGAATATGGAATCCGTTATTTTTTGATGGGCAACTATGAGAAATTAATTTTTACACGACCGTCTGTATCGGTAGATGAAGATTTAGGATATTTACCTGGTTCAGTAGAAGAAAAAATGGCGCCTTGGGTTCGTCCCATTTATGATATATTGTATAATTTCTTTTCATCGAGAGAAATCACTCAAATGCTGGAAGAAAAAACCCTTGAAATCGCACCATTGGGTTACATGCGTGGAAGAACCTTTGAAAATGCGTATATTGTGGCAGATGAAATGCAAAACTCAACTGTGTCTCAAATGAAAATGTTGTTGACACGTTTAGGAGCCAATAGTAGATTAGTCATTACAGGGGATTTAGATCAACATGATAGACACTTTGAAATGAACGGTTTAGAAGATTTTCTACAGCGATTTAAAGGAAAGAGGTCATCCAGTATTAGTAGTTTTGAATTTGAAAAAAGTGACATTCAACGTGAGGAAGTAGTAAAGGAAGTCTTGGATATTTATGGTGGAGAAACTGCTCCAGATTATTCTTCTTTGAGCGAAGAAAGTGAAGAACCTCTTGTATAAGAATAGGGGGATTTTAGGATAGATTGATGCTTCATATTTTCTCTCTATGAATAATATAGAAACGTATTTCTTGAATCATGGCAAAAAATGTATTTTCTTCTATAGTAAACAAGTCGGGTAATATTTCGAAAATATCGAATGAGGTATTGCATAATCGGTTTATTTTGTATTTTATCTTCATTTTAGCGGTAGGTAATTTATTTCATTTCGTTTTTTCCAATGATTTGATGTCTGTTGGTGTATTCATTGTATCTGGGTTATTGACATCATTCTTTAGCAAAAATATGGTAGTCATTATGGTTATTTCTATGGTAGTCACGAATGTGATTCGTGTTGGTGGTGGAACGGAAGGATTTGAATCAAAAGGAGGAATCATGGAAAATATGCAAGACGCATTAAACGCAATAGAGGAATTGGAAGATATGGAAGGTGAAGGAGAGTCGGATGAGGAGGAAGAGGATGAGGAGGAAGAAGATGAGGAGGTAGATGAGGAGGTAGATGAGGAAAAAACAGAGGAAGAAATGGCAAATATAGAAGGTTTTCATAATAGAGTTGATTTGTCACGTCAGTCAATGGTTGCAATCAACAAGGCCATCACAAAAGCACTGGATAAAAAATTTAAAGCAGCAGAAAAAAAGTAAACAGAGAGAAATCTATCATGCTAATATAATATCATATGGATAGTATTTTAGCCGTTCTATTATTTTTAATCGTATTTTTTATTGCACAAGATGCACATATATGGGTGATTGTATTTATTGCCTTCTCTCTTTTGTTTCAATTGAAAACAACCAATCGTCAATACTATTTACTTGGACCTATGGTATTGTCATTTTTAGGATACTTTTATTACAATGACTGTAGAATCGATAGTTTTCAAAGTCGAGAAGGGTTTAAAATCAACTACAAAAACCAACGTAAATTAGCAAAGAAAAAAGCCAATCGGGCAGGCAAATACCAAAAGAAAAACATCAAGGTGAAAAAAAAATACAAAAATGCCAAAATCGAATACAAAAAATATATGAAAATAAATGACGAAAAGTGGAAAAGTCTTAAAAAAATCATAAAAGACAGTGTAAATGAACCAGAAAAACCAGGACAAACCATCCAACAAGCATCAGTAGTAAAAACAACGGACAAAGGTATTAATACGAATCAATATGATAAAACAACCGAATCACAACAAGGTCCACCAATGCCATAATTATTATTTTCTCTACAGTAATACTATAGAGGTCAACCATGTCAACAATTTTAGTATTGTGGGTTATCAGTATTGTATATGTCCTATTGTTTCATGTTTCATTGAAACCAGCATTAGCCAGTATCATTTTATATTGGATACTATACATTTTACAATACAAAGACAGATTATATATTTCTCTCATCACTTTATGGATCGCATTTTGCATACCAATATTCTACGATTCAATGAAAGTGGAAAATTTCGCAACTTTAGAGGAAATTTCCGAAGATTTGCATACTATGCAACGCATTATGTTGAATAATGAAACACGACGAATGAAAGCGGAAAAGAAACTATTGGACAACCAATTGTTTATCTCAAAGGAGATGCATCGTAATTTCAATGCAAGTTAATTTTTACCTACACAATCTTATACTATACAACAAGTTTATTGTATTGCATAATTATATAGAGTAACTATAAATAAACAAATCATATTTAAAAATGGTCAAAGGTATTGGTCGTAAAATTACTGGCGCAATTAAAAAGCCAATTGAGAAATTGTCCAAAAGCTTAAAGATTATTTCGAAAAGCATTAATAAAGTAAAAAAGGTCATTTTGAAACCAATCAAAGTGGTTTTGAAACTGATTACCAATATTATAAAACTGATTGTGGATTTCATAAAATCCATATTTTTGTATATAACATGTGTAATAAAATTGCTGACTAATTTCCATAAATGTGCACTGTATTACTTTTTAGACATTATAAAATATATTTTTCTCTCAGTGGTATTATTTTTCGCAGTTATTATTACTTCTCTCTCACAAGGAAATGTCAAAAAGGTATCGAAAAATATAATCAAGTATTGGAACACCATGAAATACTCCAATAGTATTATGAATGATTGTTATCGTTGTAAAGCCAAAAAACCAGACAGCACAAGTATATGGGATACTCTGAAGAAAATGTATGAAGAACAAATGAATCCAGCCGAACGAGAGAGTCCATTCAACTTTTTCACTATATTTATGTATTGCTTGTTACTCATATTCATCATTTTATTTGGACGTAAAGCACTATCTTCTATTGGCGGACTAAAACGTGAGTCACAAATGTTCATCTTACTACTGATTGCTGTGGCATTTGTTATGTATGTATTATCAGTAGGTGCTTCTTATTTCTACAATAGCCAGGTTGGATTACCAAACAAAGAAAAAGGCAGTAGAGTCGATTCAAAACAATCAACCCTGTCATTTTCTTATATTATTATTCTACTATTGGCCCTTGGTCTTATGTGTGGTGTGGTTTATCATTTATTCAAAAAGATATCTTCACCTATTGGAACCGCCTTGATTGGGTCAATGGTTCTTTTGTATTTTGGAGCAATATTGGCATTGTATTTATACAATCTACAAGGAGGTGATTTGTAAGAATTTCTCTCTATAAATAAAATGGCAAAAAGGTCTTTACCGAGTAGTGCATTACTAAACAACTTTACTTGGCCCATTATTGTTGCGCTCATTTTAATCATTATCTATTTATATTACCAATTGTCTTTAGGCAATTCATCAAATGCTTCCATAGGAGCAGCATCATCAACTATGTCTACTGTTTTATATCCACCGAATCATTCAAATCATCCTTCCGTTATTCAAGCAGTAAGTAGTGTTCCAATACAAGATGTTCGTGGGGACGTTGGTCGTTGTGCCATTGGGGGAGGAACTGTAGGAGACCCTTTGAACAATCCATATGTTCCTCCTATTAAATACGATGCAGGAGGATTAATTTCAGCCCCTTTAGCTACTACATCTGGTCGGGTGCCAATAAATGTTCCTACTCAACATTATAATACGCAATACAATCAAGTTGGAATTTTGACAAAACAGTTTGGATCGAACCACGATATATTACCTTTGATGGGAAGACGCACAGTCACCTCGAGAGATAAATGGCAATATTATACAGTAGCAGGTGGTGGTGCTGGAGGTAATTTGCAAACCAAACTTCCAGTGAAGGCCAAAAACCGAAATTGTTCGTCGGAATATGGATGTGACGAAATATATAGTGGCGATGAAGTATATGTGGAAGGGTATCAGGAATTATTTCGTGCGACCATTTACGAAAATGGGATGTTTTCATACATACCTATATGAAAAAATATATATCGGGGTAATATAAAATGGCAGTAGAATTGAGAGAAAATAAAGAACACAAGAAAGGAACTTTAGAGTTTTTATTTTCGTATCAAGAAAATGACGAAAATGACAATGATGAAGAGAAACTGACTTATTTTACAGAATATTCTTATGGTTTTCCACAATCCAATACACAAACAATCGAAATGAAACAAAACACATATATAGCAGAATCCTTGCGCATTACACCGAAACTACATAAAGGAAGCCATGATGCTGAATTAGTGGTTATACATAGTCATAAATCGAGATTCGGTAAGGAAGTCAAATTTATGGTGTGTTTCTATTTGAAAAAAGCCACAAATGATGATGTTTTTTCGTCTAAACAACCAGATATTCAGCTACCATTGAAAACATTGTCTTTAGATACATGGATGTCTCATGAAAAGAACCCACAATATTATAAAACTCGTAATGATTATCATGTAGTGATTTGTCCTGGTCCACTGACAATCAATGGTGATGATTTGAATCAATTACAAGGCAATAGTAAAAGTCTGTATAAAGAATTAATGGAACCAGAAGTATTTGATGTGCTTCGAAGTATTGTGACTTTACAAGATAACTCGACAAATCGAGTCATTGATACTTCTACTGCCACATTGAATCGCAAATTAGTGCAACAAGAGTCTACTGTAGTAGAAGGGTTTCAAGAAGGTGACCATAGTTATATGGAATGCGAGATTTTAGAAGGCGATGATTCAGACGAATATGAAGAATATGCATTGTCTTTTAAGGAGACTTCGTTTCGATATTGGTATACATCCGTTGCCACCGTTGCACAAGGGCTTGTTTTGTTTCTTATTTTTGGTTATGCTATTCCACCGATTGTGATATCAAATGCGAAAACAGTTTGGAGGTTCGCATATCTTGGCACATTCTATGATTGTTTCATTTGGCTCATATTTCTTCTCTTCTTGGTAATGTTTTTTATGAAGGTAGATATAGCTGCAGTGATATTTTCAGGTATATTTTTCTCGAATTTTATTGGTTATTGGACCATATACAAACCACCCAAAGATCAACTACTTGGATTCTATAACTATTTTTTACCATACGGAAACAATCATCTTGAAGATTAAAAATAGGGATGTCCACATACCCCCTGTTCCAGGAGCCCATCTAATAATGTCATAAAATATGATTTCTACTGTAGAAAATATATTTTGATATGGAAGATACAACAATCGAAGCTTCCCTCCTAAATGACAACCTCAAGGTTTTAACGTGGAACAGGGGGTATGGGGGATGTATCCCCCATTTAGACCATAGAGGCACCTTCTATTTTTTCTTGGACAGGTTTGAAACTGGTTTCAGTGTATGTTTCTACTATTGTCCCTTTGCCTACAGGTGCTTTTTCACGAATGATTTCTTCTTCTAAAGATACTTCTTTTGGTCCATTGAGATCGGCCATGACTTTGTCCTTTTTAGGCTGTGATGGAGTGTGTCTCAATAAAGGAACTTTAGGAGTTGCTTGAGTGACATTTGCACTACGACGAAGAAGTTCATAGGCTACCACAATTGTCAAAACGCCTAAAATAGGTGTAAGATACAAAACCATATATAATGTAAATATTATGATTAATGCCATACCAAAGTTAGAATTGACATAGGATACTAAAAAGTCAGGCGTGGATACAGGGTAAATTAAATAAACAATGAAAAGAACCAATAGTATAATCTCTAAAGGAGATATCGAATTCAACGTAGGGAATTTCATTATATTGTGTCACGAGAATAAAATGTTTAGCGATGTTATAATATAACAATGGATGAAGAACCTTTGTTAGAAAATAAATTTGTTGCCGATACAATTACAGTAAATGATGATAGTAATTCTATACTAAAAGAAAACAAACGTTATTCCCAACAGTATAATGAATTACGTAAACAAGAAGGAAATCAACAAGACGCAGTTCAGTTGCATACACGGTCTTGGTTGCAAACCGTAAATATGGGTATCGCTTGTATCATTTTAGGCGTATTGATTTACAAGCAAAAATAAATACTCTTATAACATATATAGATGAGATCCAATACAGATATAGTATCATTCAATACGAACTTACAAGGCGCAAACAACATAGTTCATTATATAGATGCATATACTGATTGTGCTACTAATTATGGAGACGTAACACCACTTGATGCAAGCCATTGTTATACAAAAGTTTCAGGTGTATTATACGATTCTTGTGGTAATCCAGTTGACGATACTAAAAACTATTATACAACAATTAGTGGTAATATAGTGAGTGCAGATGGAAGTCTTACATATGATGCTTTGAAAAGTGAAATAATGTCTTCACCTCTTATTTACACTGAAACTGAATTTACTGCCGACCTAACTGATTTAAAAAGACTAGTAAATGGTTCATATGACCCAAGTTTCAATTATATAATAAATCAACATGAAAACAATAAGAAAAAACAAAATGAATTGGATTTTAAAATGAGAGAACTTTACGAAGAAGAAAAGAACGATACTAAAATACTGTATGACAATTCGGTTTTTCTGACAATGACTTATACGGTTTTAGCCACTTCTTTGTTGTATTATTTGTTTGTAAAATTATAAATCCCCATAATATAGAAAAAAGATGTATAAATCTGAATTATTCCAGAACCCACAGACTCCCAGTTATTCCATTACAACAATTCCTTCGCAGTTAATGCCCCAGTCTTCTACAGTAGCATCCAAGGATGTTCAAGAAAAAGAAACAACTTTAGAAGAATTCACAACTGGAGAAGAAAAAATTGGATTGATAAATACAATGGCAAGTCAATATACGGAAATTTCTGGAAATGCAATTCAATATCAGGCATCAAGAGATACACTGAATACTGATAATAAATATGACTTTAGCGGAAATTATTTGCATTATCGTGATGGCAAGCCTACTGTAACAGATGCACTACAAGAAGACATTGAGATTGCTGTAACTCAACGCAATAACTCATATATTGTTGGAATGATTACGGTTGCTACTGTAGTGATTACAACCTATTTAGTATTAAAAAGGAAGTAGAAAGAGGGCATAAAAATATATATCACTATACAATATATATTTTAGTATAATAATAATGTCAGTTATATTTAATGCTACAGATGTAAATAATGTGAAAGAGGTAATAAACAAGCAACAACAATTGAAAGAAGTAGTAGAACACAGTGACGAGAGATTGAAAAAGAAAAAAGACTTTGTTGAAACAAAAGCAAGTAACATAGACCGTATGTTGCTATTGAATCAATCCCATAGCTCCTTGTTGAAGAATTATTTGATTATTTTGTTTATATTTTTATTGGTATGTGGTTCTGTATTGATAATCGTGTTTGTGCAAAAGTATTTAGGCTATAGTAGCACATGGTTAGATATTTTATTGACTGTGATTGTGGGTATTGGAGTAGTAAGTATATTTAATACAATAATGAGTATTCGTAACCGAGACAAAATAGATTTCGATAAAGTCGAAGATGGTGCATTGTTAGCTCCAAAAGATTATGGCAAAAAATTTGAAGATAAAAACGAAACACGTGTTTTAAAAGTCTCACAAAATATATGTATAGGTGCAGAATGCTGTGGTCCTGGGTATGAATATAGTGGCAATGTGTGTGTATTACCAACTCCAGCAGCAGCAGCATAATCAAGGGTATAGGCAATAATATCTGTATCAAGAATATAGCAATAAAATGACAAATATTATACAGGACACTTCTGGTAGTTACCTTACTGCTAATGGTTACAATCCTACTGCTGGTAGTGGTTACACTTCAAACTTTTTTGATGATGTCATTGATCCAAATGGTAAAGTAAAAAATATTGTAGATAATGAAAAAACCCGTTTAGATAATAAAGAAGAGATCATTGATGAACTTTATTTTTCAAAACAACGCAATGATGATTTCGTAAAAAGTGAAACGGATAGAAACAATGCATATTATCGACTCGTTTTGATTATTTTAGGCGTTTTTATTTTGTGCTTTTTGATATATTATCTACAGTCATTTTTCCCATTTATACCTGATTTAGTAATTGAAATACTGTATATAATCGTTATTGCAGGTGGTATCATTTGGTTATTGCTGAAGTATTCCGACATTCAGCGTCGTTCTCGGTTGGACTACAATAAAATCGACTTTGATTATTTACTAAAAGAGAAGAATATAGTAGATACAACTAATAAATCTCTTGTTTCTCGAGGGACCAAAGTTCGGCCGAAAATCGATGAAAATTGTGTAGGTGCAGCATGCTGTCCAAGTGGTAAATTTATAAACAATAGATGTGAATCTTTTGCAACAATGACAACAAACAAATCTATCAAATCTGAATTCTTACCCTATAGTATACTTCCGCAATACTCCGAATCTACATCTACATAATATTATAATGACAACTAATATTGACTTGGCTAAACAGCAAAATGAATATATGAGACGACGTTTTTCTACTAAATATAGTGCTTATAATTACAAAGTGGAACAAACGAGAATACTTCACAATGTAACATATGGTCTAATGTGGGTCTATTTCATTTTAGCAGCATTTTATTTAGGAATATTATTTGTAGGCCCATCGCAACAAAATTACGGAATCTATTACAAAGTGGCGATTTTATTAGTCTTGGTATTGTATCCATTTTTGATAACCCCACTCGAATATTTTGTATTTAGAGCTATTACATTTGTAATCGAAACAATAGTAGGAAATGTATTTACCCGTGATGATCATGAGTATGTAGTGGAACACACATATTTACCCGGGTTCTTTTCTTATTAAGGTGAGGGAACCTAAAGGTTCCCTCATACTCCCTCCGTTCCACGTGAGGGAACCTAAAGGTTCCCTCATACTCCCTCCGTTCCACGTGAGGGAACCTAAAGGTTCCCTCATACTCCCTCCGTTCCA
>Ga0209534_10000096_pt1 | contig 102885 bp, 111 predicted proteins | sample COG_07_FD_184751 | JGI IMG/M metagenome (GOLD analysis project Ga0209534, IMG submission 184751) | Pelagic Microbial community sample from North Sea - COGITO 998_met_07 (SPAdes) (version 2) | ecosystem: Environmental > Aquatic > Marine > Neritic zone/Coastal water | place: Helgoland, sampling...
CCAACAATGGCAGACGGACTTTACCTATTATAAGATTATCGAAAGGGTAGCGTCTAATTCAACAAATTTTGAATGACTTCTTTCGACCCAAAGCGGACACTCATTAGGAATGATTTTCTGAGTATCCACGTACCAAGAAACCACAAAAATCAAATCGTATTGAAATATGTAATATACGTGTTATCAATACGATGAAAATAATAATATTTTAGATTTTCTTTGTTAGGAAATAAGTGAAAATTTACGTTAAAAACATGGTCTGTGATCGATGCAACATGATGGTAAAAGATGTATTGGAAAATATGAATTTGAGCTATGCTTCTGTTGATTTAGGTGAGATTGACCTTGGTGATCATTATGGAGCCAATTTAGCAGATGATCAACAAAAGGCACTGTCAGACGCATTGGAGCACTTGGGCTTCTCTATTCTTAGTGATAAGAAAAGCAAGTTGATTGGAGACATCAAAATAGCGTGTCTTAATTATATTCAGAATATAGAAAATCCGGACAAAAAAATTTTATCTGAACATATAAGCAGTGCTGTCAATCTTGAGTATAATTATCTTAGCCATATTTTTTCTGCTGTTGAAGGAATAACCATTGAGCAATATTTCATTCGGTTACGTGTGGAGAAAGTAAAAGAGTTATTAGTTTATGGCGAATTGACATTGGGTGAAATTGCCTTTCAGGTGGGATACAGCAGTGTTGCCCATTTGAGTGGTCAATTTAAGAAGATTACTGGTTTAACCCCTAGCCATTTTCGTTCATTAAAAGACCAAAAATTGAGATACTCAATAGATAAACTGTAAATTGTGTAACGATTAGTAATCAGGGTATAACATAAAATCAGTTAGTCGAGTTTATAGATAGTCCCAAGGTAATAACACTTTTGGATGAACATGATGGCGACCTTCTGGAACAACAAAGAGAACTGGCTTAAAAGCGCACACAATACCAAATGGTGTTTGATCGGTTGTGCAATCGGTGATTTTGGGACCATTGCTTACTTTCAATATACCGGCTCTCAATTGCCTGTATTTACCATAATGGCCCTCGCGACTATCAATGGTCTTTTAACAAGTATACTGCTGGAAACCATCATCCTAGTCCGTGCAGGTTTTGATTTGGCAAAAGCATTTAAAACGGCCATCGGAATGAGCTTTATTTCCATGCTTGCAATGGAAACTGCCATGAACTCAACCGATTTTCTTTTGACGGGTGGAGCGATACTTACTTGGTGGGTAGTCCCCTTAGCTTTAATCATGGGCTTCTTAACCCCTTGGCCTTATAATTATTGGCGTTTACAAAAGCATGGGAAGTCTTGCCATTAGCCAGTTAATTACAAGGATACAATTGTTAAAATTGAATATTATGATGAATGACCTTAAAAGGGTCGGGACAACCAATTAATTGATACATTGAATTATGTACAAATCTCTGTCATATAATAAGAACAAAGGAATGATTATTCATATGCGATTTGGAACTAAAATATTTACGGTATTAGTGATGTTGTTTGTCCTAACGGGGCAAGTGATGGCGTCGGCTGGTGTTAGTTCTTGTGAAATGGATATGCATGACATGGCTATGATGGATCATGGTTCGATGGATATGTCACATGATGGTATGGATAAGATGTCCATGGATTGTTGTGATGATAGTTGCGAAATGCAATGTGCTGTTTCCATTACAGTTGCCCTAATTGATACTGGTTCATTTGAAACACTTTCAATGACTTCTTCTCAAATCATCAGCCTTAAGCATATGATGATTTCCAATATTATTACATCTCTTTATCACCCACCAATTTCTGCTTAACACAGGATAAGTCCGTCTAAATTCGGTGAATGCCGAATATTCGCACGGCTTTATGGGAAAACTCCTCTCAATTTTTAAGAAGAACGAGCTCTGGCTCAGGCCAAGAGGGATAAAGACGATGATAAAAATAAGAATTTTAAAGACTATGATAGTGGCTTCCGGCGTAATCACAATAAGTGAAAATGCTGTCGCACAAGATACTGGAATGACGCTTTTCATGGAACAGGCGGTCACAATCGCCCAAGAAAATGATCCATGGATTACAGGCAATCAACACATGCAAGATGCCACAAAATCCATGAGTGTTGCTGTGGGATCATTACTAGATCCACAGGTGTCCTTATCAATGGCAAACTTGCCAACAGATAGTTTTTCATTGAATAAAGATGGCATGACACAAATGAAGGTCGGAGTATCCCAGATGTTTCCGCAAGGGGATAGTCTCAATATCAAACGTCGTCAGCTTGAGCTAGAAGCAGATGCTTATCCCTTCCAGAGAGAAGACAGAAAAGCCAAGGTTGCGGTGACAGTCAGCCATCTTTGGCTTGATGCTTATAAAGCGCAGAAGAGTATTTCTCTTATTGAAGAAAACAGATCACTGTTTGAGCAACTCACTGATATTGCCATGTCGAGCTATTCAACGGCCATGGGCGGTACAAGACAGCATGACATTATTCGCTCGCAGTTAGAGCTTACTCGTCTTAATGATCGCGTTACAATGCTAAGTCAGGCCAAGGACGTGTATACGGAAAGATTGGCAGAATGGTTGAATGCTGAAAATACCAAGCTCGGTAGCCTCATTATCGTTGATCATCTGCCAAACACAATGATCACTCATCCTGATTATGCTGACGATGGTGTGATGATAGAAGACGAGGACTTGTATAATGTCCTTGATGATCATCCGATGATGAAATCGCTTGATCAGAAAATAAGTGCCACTGGTGCAGGCGTTGATCTTGCCAAGCAAAAATATAAACCCGCATGGGGACTAAACGCGAGCTATGGTAGACGCAATAGTGATCCCTTTGGCAATAGCCGTTCGGATGTCCTTTCCGTTGGTGTATCTTTAAGCGTTCCTTTGTTCACAGCCAACAGACAAGACAAGGAATATAGTGCTGCCGTTTCAAAACGAGAAGCCATTCGCACAGAACAATGGCAGTTGCTCCGAAAACTGAAAGCGGGATTTGAAACATCCAAAGCACAGCTAAACCGTCTTAATGAACGCAAAGCACTTTATGAAAATGACCTGCTGCCGCAAATGGCAGAACAAGCCGAAGCATCACTTACTGCTTACACAAATGATGATGGTGATTTTGCCGAAGTTGTCCGTGCAAGGATCGCGGAACTGAATGCAAAGATCGATGCGCTTAATATCGAAGTCGACCGTCAAAAAACAATCATTCAATTAAATTATTATTTCACAAACAACACGCAAATCAGCGGAGAAATCAAATGAGTATCAAAGAAAATAAAGCCCTTAAACCAATCTTAGCCGCCGTTGCAGGATCAGCATTAACCGTCATGGTTTACTCATTCGTTCTTGACCCTTCTGCGGGTAGTGACGGTGCGGGCGAACCTGCTGAGAAAAAACCGCTTTACTGGGTTGCCCCAATGGATGCTAATTATCGCCGAGATGAGCCGGGTCTATCTCCGATGGGAATGGACCTTGTCCCTGTATACGCAGAAGGTGCAAGTGGCGGTCCTGATGAAGGGCCGGGTACGATCCGGATTTCACCGGATGTTGTAAATAACCTCGGTGTTCGCACCTTTACGGCACAGCGAAAAGAAATGAGTTCCACAATCAAAACGGTCGGCTATGTCGGTTATGACGAAGATCAGCTTGTTCATATCCACCCCCGCGTTGAAGGATGGGTTGAACAGCTTTATGTGAAATCGTCCGGTGACCCTGTGGAAGAAGGCCAACCGCTTTATGAAATATATTCACCAACCTTGGTCAATGCACAAGAAGAGATGGTTGTTGCCCTTGGGCGTAACAATGGTCAATTGATCAGAGCATCCGAAGACAGGCTTAAAGCACTCCAACTGCCGGAAAATGCCATTGCTGTTCTTAAGGAAACCAAACAAATTCAACAGACAGTCACCTTTTACGCCCCAAAATCAGGTGTCGTCGATAACTTAAACATTCGTCAGGGTTTCTTCGTTAAGCCCGGCACAACCATGATGTCTATCGGAAACCTTGATCAAGTATGGGTTGAGGCCGAAGTTTTTGAAAGCCAAGCATCACTTGTGGAACAAGGCATCCCCGTTTCAATGACCGTGGATTATCTGCCCGGCGAAGAATGGCAAGGTCAGGTTGATTATATTCAGCCAGCACTTGATGACATGACGCGCACCATGAAAGTAAGGCTACGTTTTGATAATCAGGATGGCATCTTAAAGCCAAACATGTTTGCCCAAGTGGAGCTTGATCCTCAAGCGAATAGCGAAAGCCTTATTGTGCCAAAAGACGCCGTGATTAGAACCGGTGATAATGACCGCGTGGTTCTCGCCCTTGATGAAGGCAGCTTTAAATCCGTTGCAGTAGATGTGGGACGCGTTGATGATCAATATTTTGAAATCCTTTCCGGTATTGATGCGGGTGAGCGCGTTGTCGTATCAGCGCAGTTCCTGCTTGATAGTGAGAGCAGTAAAGCATCCGATTTCAAACGTATGGATCATGGTGACGAAATGAACGAAGGGCCAACATCAGGTTGGACTTCCGGCACCATTAATGAAATCGATCTTGAAAAGGGAACGGTTAACCTGTCCCATGAACGTATTGAAGCGTTTAACATGATGGGCATGACCATGAACTTTGTGGTCGTTGACGGTGTGGACATTAACACATTAGAGGCAGGCATGACGTTAGAAGTTGAGGTCAGTAAAGGCGATGGCCCCATGTATGAAATCACAGATGTGAAAATGGATGATCAGGAAATGGTTCATTCACAGATGGATCATGCAGCCATGGGACATGATATGGAGAGTGCCTTTGAACAAAAAGGTGGATGGACCACTGGGAAAATCAACAGCATTGATGTTGATGCACGTAAAGTAAATGTATCCCATGGTGCCATTAAAGAAATTCCAATGATGGCGATGACCATGGGTTTTGGCGTGGCTGATGATGTGGATATGTCTCTTCTATCTGAAGAGTTGAGCCTACCCATTGAAGTTACCATGACAGGCGAAGGTGAGTTTACAATTACAGATATTGCCGTTGCCAACCCTGTTCACTGGACTGACGCAACCCTAAACAGCGTTGATATTGAAAACAGAAAAGCGAACTTCAAACATGCTGCCATTAAAAACATTGGCATGATGGCCATGACCATGGATTTCACCATTGCGCCTTATGTTGACATGTCTTCAATGGTTGAAGGTTCAGACGTTCAGATCATCGTTCATATGCCAAGCGAAGGCGTATTTGAAGTGACCCACATTAGACCGAAACCTGCTGAGTAGGATTAATCATGATTAAATCAATCATACATTGGTCTGTCTATAATCGCTTCTTTGTTTTGCTTGCTACAGCGATGCTGGTGGCGGCAGGACTATATGCCGTTAAAAATACGCCAATTGATGCCATACCCGATCTCTCTGATGTTCAGGTGATCATTAAAACCAGTTATCCCGGTCAAGCACCGCAAGTTGTTGAGGATCAGATAACCTATCCGCTCACCACTGCCATGTTATCTGTGCCGGGTGCGCAAACTGTTCGTGGTTATTCCTTTTTCGGGGATAGCTATGTTTATGTCATTTTTGATGATGATACGGACATATATTGGGCGCGCAGCCGCGTTCTTGAATATCTATCGCAAGTGGCGCCAACGCTTCCACCTAGTGCCAATTTGAAGCTTGGCCCTGATGCAACGGGTGTTGGTTGGGTATATCTTTATGCCTTGATTGACCGTACGGGACAGCACGATATTAGCCAGCTTCGTTCCTTACAAGACTGGTTTTTAAAATTTGAACTTCAAACCGTTGATGGCGTTTCGGAAGTTGCGCCGCTTGGCGGCATGGTCAAACAATATCAGGTCAAAATTGACCCTGATAAATTAAGGGCCTTTGGTGTGCCGCTTTCCCATGTTCAGATGTCCATTCAGCGTGGCAATCAGGAAATCGGTGCTTCCGTTATCGAAATGGCAGAAGCGGAATATATGATCCGCGCTACGGGCTATATCCAAAATGAACAGGACCTCGCCACTATTCCGCTTGGCGTCAATGAAAATGGTACGCCGTTAATGTTAAAAGACGTTGCGGAAATTGGTACCGGGCCACAAATGCGTCGCGGCATTGCTGATTTAAACGGTGAAGGTGAAACCGTGGGCGGCATCATCGTTATGCGCTACGGTGAAAATGCCCAAGAAACCATTGATGGCGTAAAAGAAAAGCTTGAACAGTTAAAACAAGGCCTACCCAACGGGGTGGAGATCGTTACAGTATATGACAGAAGTGACTTGATCGACCGTGCCGTTGATAACCTTTGGGAGAAGCTCCTTGAGGAGTTTGTCATTGTCGCACTTGTTTGCGTGATCTTCCTGTTTCACATACGTTCCTCTATCGTAGTGATCGTCAGTATGCTGGTAGGTATTCTTACCGCATTCATCGTGATGTGGTTGCAAGGATTAAACGCAAACATCATGTCGCTCGGTGGTATTGCTATTGCCATTGGTGCCATGATTGATGGCTCCATTGTGCTGATCGAAAATATGCACAAGCATATGGAAAAAACACCGCTTACCAATGAGAACAGATGGAAGATTGTCGCAAAAGCCTCCGCCGAAGTGGGGCCAGCTTTATTCTTCACGCTTCTTATTATTACCGTGAGCTTTATTCCCGTCTTCACTTTGGAAGCACAGGAAGGACGCATGTTCTCGCCACTGGCCTTTACAAAAACATATGCCATGGCAGCGGCAGCAGCCCTTGCGGTAACCTTGGTCCCCGTGTTGATGGGATATTTTATTCGTGGAAAGGTGATGCCGGAACATAAAAACCCAGTGAACCGTTTCCTCACGAATATTTATATGCCTTCACTAAAAGCAGTGCTGAAGTTTCCAAAGATTACCCTCGGCATGGCTGTTGTTATTCTTGTAGCTGGCTTCTGGCCCGTGGATAAAATCGGTAGTGAATTTATCCCCCCGCTTGATGAAGGAGACTTGATGTATATGCCGACCACTTATCCCGGCATTTCCATAGGTAAAGCGAGGGAATTATTACAGCAAACCGATAAGCTTATCCGTACCATTCCAGAAGTGGAACTGGTCATGGGCAAAATCGGACGCGCTGAAACGGCGACCGATCCTGCACCACTCACCATGATCGAAAGTTTCATTAAAATGAAACCTCGTGACCAGTGGCGAGAAGGCTTAACCACACAGGACATCATTGATGAACTTGATGCGCTTGTGAAACTTCCGGGTGTTACAAATGCATGGGTGATGCCGATTAAAACGCGTATTGATATGCTGGCAACCGGTATCAAAACTCCTGTGGGGATTAAAATCGCAGGACCTGAGCTTTCAGTAATTGAAGACATTGGAAGACAGCTTGAAACCATCCTGCCAACGGTAACAGGCACTGCGTCCGTATATGCGGAACGTGTTGCAGGTGGGCGTTATATCAAAATTGATATTGATCGTGCCAGTTCTGCAAGATACGGACTTAATATCGCTGATGTTCAGCAAGTGATCGCCACCGCAATCGGAGGAATGAATGTCACCCAAACCGTGGAAGGGCTGGAGCGTTATCCGGTTAATATTCGTTATCCGCAGGATTACCGTGATGGACCAGAACAGCTTTCATTGCTTCCGCTGGTGACACCAAGCGGGCAACGTATTGCCCTTGGCGATGTGGCAAACATTTATATTGAGGACGGACCACCGGGTATTAAAAGTGAAAACGCCCGTATTAATGGCTGGGTTTTCATTGATATAGCAGATGTGGATGTGGGCAGTTACGTTGAAGCAGCACAAGAAGCTGTGCGAAACCAACTTGAACTGCCAACTGGATATTCCATCAATTGGTCAGGTCAGTATGAATATATGCTTCGTGCTGAAGAAAAACTGACCTATGTCATTCCTTTAACACTGGCGATTATTGTTATTCTGCTCTTCATGAACTTTAGAAACTTTGTGGAAGTGGCCATCATTATGGGAACGCTGCCGCTCGCTCTCGTGGGGAGTATCTGGCTGATGTACTTGCAAGGATACAATTTCTCCATTGCCGTGGCTGTGGGCTTCATTGCCCTTGCAGGGGTCGCAGTTGAAATCGGCGTGATTATGCTGGTTTACCTCAATCAGTCATACCGTCAAATGCTAGATGATAAATCCAATCCAACTGAACAAGACTTATTAGAAGCGGTATTACACGGCGCAGGCATGCGCATCCGCCCTGTGATGATGACAGCAGGTTCTGTGATCGTTGGCTTACTTCCTATTCTATTTGCCACTGGAACAGGGTCAGAAGTAATGAGTAGAATTGCAACCCCGATGGTTGGTGGAATGGTAAGCGCCATGGTACTTACCTTGCTTGTCGTGCCAGTGATTTATTATTTATGGCGTAAGAGGAGTTTGTAAGGATGTATTGTGAATGTCCGCTTTGGGTCGTTAGTAGTCATTAAGATTAGTCACCAATTCTTGCACTTAAGTGCAAACTAGTCAGTGGTACAGTCTTGCAATTATGTGCAAATTTTTTGGACTATTGAGCTCTTACCCTTTCGATAATGTTAGTTTATCGAAAGGGCTTAATTATTCTGGGTCAGATTTAAATGACTGATGACTGCGCAAAATGATAATATTATGTACAGTATAAAAATCCGTTAAAGTGGACGCTTATTCCGTCCACCCTTGATATGGAAATTGGCTGAATACTGCCATTCTGTTTTCTAAAAAGTGCGTCCACCTAAATTGGATATTTTAGGGTGTATTTCGGATGTATTTGCAATTAAGTGCAAACTACAATCTCATCTGTTTGAGGTGAGCGAAGTCGACATCGCCGTAGCATTTATCTATATATTCTTTTAACATCGATATGGATGCGCCTGTGCCGTAGATTGATGTAACATCCGAGCTACTGTGACCCATCAGTTTCTTGATACTATAATATTCTAAATTGCTATTTCGTAGTTCATCGCTAAAGGTATGCCTCGTGCTATGAAAGACTTTGCTAGGGTCTTCGATACCTATTTTACGAAGGTAAGGTGTCGTCCGACGTGTCGCTCGTTTGCTTGGGTCTTTATCACTTTCTGAGATGAGCATAGGGAAAACATATTTGTTGGGCCTATTTCTAGTAGTCTTGTGCACCCAGTCCATAAATCCGAGATCGAGAAGTGTACTGTGAATTGGAACTAACCGACTGCCTGCATCCGTTTTAATCCCTTTTCCATGATCATCATTAACACTAATACAAAGTATGCCGTCCTGTTCGATGATGTCTCGGCGATGTAGTAGGACGATCTCCTTTACTCTTAAGCCAGCAAACAAGCCTAGTAGCCACACCCAATAATCTGCTAATTGCTTTTTGTTCCGGCCTTCAATGTAACGTCTGCTGACGCTCGCATAACCAGAAAACAAAGGAGAGTGTAACAACGTTTCTAGTTCCTCACGTGTAAATGGCTTTCTAATGACGCTTGTTGGGTCCTTCTTTCGTTTTGGCATCTTAATGTTGGCAGCAGGTGAGGCTTCCAAGTACCCCTCGTTGATGGTCCACTGAAAGAATGATTTCATCAAAGAAAAGTATTTGTGTTGTGTCTTGTAGCTGGCCAGCTCAACATTCTTGAATTTCTTGCTCTTATCCACAACCTTTCGAATATCCAAGTTTCTGTATTTTTTAAGCTTCTTATAATTTTTTGGCATCTCCATTAACGTATTCTTGAAGTTTCGGATTTGAGTGATGTTGACTGACTGAAGAATTGTTTCTTCACCAAACCACTCAAGCATCCATTTAAATACTCTTTCATAGTCTTGGTGCGTCCCAATGGCCACTTCTTCTCTTTTCTGCCTTTGATGTCTTTTTATGGCTACTTCAAGGGTGATCTCTTCCAAGTTGGGGTTTGAATAATAGATGACATCCTTTGCAGGAATGAAGAAAGGGTCTTCAACGCTGGTTTTGTTGTGAAGGCCAAGAAGATGATTATTATAAATTCTAAGAATTTCAGCTTTCGCTCTGGCTATCAGTACGCCGACTTCTCTATACCTATCACTGTTAACAGGTGGAATGTCTCTGCCTTCCCGCTCAAAACTTTGATCAATGTCGTAAGACAGGGCAGGCGAGAACTGTTGTAACACAGCCATTTGTTGGTAGCTCTTGATCGCTTCTGGTAAATCAGATGCTTCGAACCCGGGATTAAAATCATCATCTAGGCTTGGGGCGAACTCAACCGTATCCATAAGATCTTCGAGTTCGTTTTCGAAATAATCTCTAGCAATTTTTAATGCTGATGGTGTTACGTTTTTAAGAAGCAATTGTTCGGTTTCCCCTATAATTCCCTTAAGCCGAATGTCTACGTATGCACACTTTAATCTAGCTTCCTCAATATTTCCAGTTCTTAGTGACCGTCGAACTTCTGAGAGGTTTAAGTGTTTAGCATAATTGGTAGGAAGTCTTCTTCGGTAATAAAAAATACCATCTTTTGAATATAGATAAGGTGTGGTGGTTTTTAGGAAGCGCCCCATTATTGCACCAATTTGTGTGCACATTTGTGTGACAGTCTTGCAATTAAGTGCAATAATATAGGATGTTTATCATTTAATGATAGATAGTTATCAAGATTAATGGAGGAGAGGAAGGGATTCGAACCCTCGAAAGGCTTGCACCTTTACACGCTTTCCAAGCGGGCGCCTTAAACCACTCGGCCACCTCTCCTTAAACGTATTGATGGCCGCAATATAGCGTTCTTTCTAAATGACGCAAGTAAAGAGATTAATTTTTAGATGGTTTTCCGATTTTCTGACTTTTAATTGCCATAAAGGCAAGATAAGTTAGCTTAAAAATAGGAGAGCTTATGATTATTGGTAGAGTATTAGGGTATTTGTCGCTCTGCCTTTTGATGATGGTTTTCGGTGCTGAAGGGCTTCGGTATTTAGAGGGTGGACAGCGCAATCTTTTATTGGTTTCAGATATTCTAGACTTTATTCAAAATCATCAAATAGAATCGGATAAAGGAGATAAGACTTGGGCAGAATATTTATCGCCGGTTATTGGATTTGAAGCTATTTTTTTCTTTCTTTATATCTGGGTTATGCTCACAATTCTCTTTAGAAAGCGGAATTGATGGTTTATCACGTACATTCTCTTTATTATTCAGCGCAATATCCAAGAAATGCTTGACATTAGGGCGAAGTTTAACGATAAGACACTGTTTTTGAGATTCAAGACCCTTCAATGCGGTCTTTTAAGATATTAGGAAAATAAAATGGCAGTTCCAAAAAGAAAAGTATCACCACACCGCCGTGGCAACCGTCGTTCACACGATAGCTTAAGTGTTGACACATATGTGGAAGATCAAGAAAGCGGCGAACTTCGTCGTCGTCACCACATTGACCTAAGCACAGGTAAATACCGTGGTCGTCAAATTTTAGAGCCAAATGACGATTATTAATCAATAGGCTTAAAAAGATTTCAAAAAAACCCGACTGAAATATTCAGTCGGGTTTTTTGTTTTTATTGTTTCAAGAAATTATTTGTCGTCACCCATTTTTAAGGCTGCGATGAAGGCTTCATGTGGAATATCTACCTTACCGTATTGACGCATCTTTTTCTTACCTTTCTTCTGTTTTTCAAGAAGTTTACGTTTACGGCTGATATCGCCACCATAACATTTTGCGGTCACATCTTTACGCATAGCGCTTATGGTTTCACGGGCAATAACCTTGCCACCGATCGCTGCTTGAATTGGAATTTTGAAAAGCTGTCTCGGGATAAGATCTTTCAATCGTTCACATAAAGCACGACCGCGATATTCAGCTTGGCTTCTATGAACCATCATACTTAATGCATCAACAGGCTCGCCATTTACGAGAATGGATAGTTTAACCAAGTCCCCTTCACGGTATTCGCTCATTTGATAGTCGAAACTGGCATAACCTCGCGTAATCGATTTTAATTTATCATAAAAATCATAAACCACTTCGTTAAGCGGCAAGTGATAAACGACCATGGCGCGATTGCCCGCGTAGGTTAGTTCAATTTGCTCGCCTCGTTTTTCCTGACAAAGGGTAAGTACGGCACCTAGATATTCATCAGGGACAAGGATGGTTGCTCTGATCCAAGGTTCTTCCATATGATCGATTAAGGTTGGGTCTGGCATATCTGCTGGATTGTGTAGTTCCGAAATGTCGCCCTTATTCATATGGAGTTTATATATAACGCTTGGTGAAGTTGTGATGATATCAAGATCAAATTCACGAATGAGGCGTTCTTGAATAATTTCAAGGTGGAGCATGCCGAGAAAACCGCAGCGAAAACCATATCCCAGTGCCGCAGACGTTTCTGTTTCAAATTCGAAACTTGCATCATTCAAGCGTAATTTGTGCATGCTTTCTCTTAATACTTCGAATTCAGCGGCATCAGCGGGGAATAAGCCGCAAAAAACAACGCTTTGAACAGGTTTAAATCCAGGCAGTGCTTCGGGTGTTTCGTTCTTAAATTCTGTTACCGTATCACCGACATGTGTTTGAGATACTTCTTTAATAGATGCGGTGAAGAAGCCAACTTCGCCAGGGCCAAGTTCATCCACTAGTATATCTTTTGGTTTAAACACACCAACACGATCAATTAAATGATCCGTGTCTGCTTGCATCATTTTGACGCGCATTCCTTTTTTAAGCCTGCCGTCAATAATGCGTACCAATACCATCACACCGAGATAGGTATCATACCAACTGTCTACAAGTAGCGCTTTTAATGGTGCATCTGCATTTCCTATCGGTGGTGGAAGTACTTCAACCAAACTTTCCATCAGTTCTTCAATGCCGAGACCTGTTTTAGCGGAAACACTAATGGCGCCAGAGGCATCTATACCGATCACATCTTCTATTTGTGCGCGAACCTGCTCAGGCTCAGCTGCGGGTAAATCGATTTTATTGAGAACAGGAACAATTTCATGGTTATTATCTATTGCCTGATAAACATTAGCGAGAGTTTGTGCTTCAACCCCTTGGCTCGCGTCAACCACAAGAATAGACCCCTCGCAGGCATAAAGACATCGACTGACTTCATATGAGAAATCCACATGTCCCGGTGTATCCATTAAGTTAAGAACATACTGTTCACCGTTTTTGGCCGTATATTCCAATCGCACGGTTTGTGCTTTAATGGTAATGCCGCGCTCACGCTCAATATCCATATTGTCTAAAACTTGTTCTTTCATATCCCGATCACTTAACCCGCCACAGAATTGAATTAAGCGATCGGCAAGTGTCGATTTCCCATGATCAATATGGGCTACGATAGAAAAGTTTCTTATGTGCGATAAATCTGTCATGAAGGGGCTTTTATCATTAGTTTACTATAACATACAAGCCCAGCGTTCGATTATTTTACAGTTAACGTCTATTTCGGACCGCTTATTTAATTTCAGATGGTTTATAAGCGAGAAAACGCCATGCTTTAAGATGGCCCTCTTTCATGATCTTTGAGCGAAGCATCCAAAATTCAGCTTCTTTTACTAGTCGCTGAATAGTATCCGATTGATCTTCTATGTGATTGGTTAAGCTCTCTATCACTTCACCAACACCGGCCCAACTCCGAGCAATCATGTCTACATACTGATCTGTGATATCTTCATTAACCCGAAGTATATACCCGCAATCCGTTAGTAAATTTTCCATCACGTCACTGGGAACTGGGTAAGGTTGGGTTGGTTCCTGCCTAAGCCATTTTTGAACGTCTTTATTACCTAGGGCATCCATATTACCAAGTGTATAATCATTAATCAGGAATAGACCGCTGTCTTTTAAATTATCAAATAAATTTTTTAAAAGCTTCGGTTTATCTTCAACCGTATATAAAGCCTCTTTTGAATAAGCACGATCAAATGTCCGCTCAAATGGTTCTTCACTACTTGGATCATAATGTTGAATTGGTGCTTTACTCTCAAGCCCAGCTTTTGTTGAAAGCTCCATTCCTTTTTTCGCAAGCTCTTCAGATTCTTCTTACCCCGTAATCCATGCGCCAAATTCGCTAGCTAGAACGCGTGAAGGACCACCAAGGCTTGCTCCAATGACGGCAACACTCATTTTAGATGTCATACCAAGTAATTTTGACATACTGGTGACATATTCAGAACCGCCGGGTCCGCAATAACCCTCACCCCAGATAAGTTGGGCTGTTTCGAGACGTTTATCATCCCAAACCATTGCTTCATCATTATCAGCTTCAGGCTTAAGTTCTCGTGTGACAGGCTCGGAATTATTTTTTAATTCTTCTTCGACATCGCCCCCACGAGCAAGTGCTGCCTTAACATTATCAAGGTCATAACCTTCCCACCAGGCTTTCATTCGCCATTTGATGGGAACTTTTACTTGTTCTTCTTGTACTGCCATCTTTACACACTATCCACTCAGTTTCATTCGATAGTAAATATAATCGCATGATCTTTAAATATGGTTAATTTTACTGTAAAGGGCTGTTTTCTGCGCTATCTTAGGGTTCCGCCAGCTTTTTTCGCAACCAAATCAATGACTTTTTGTCTTAAAGCTTCAATCTCTTCATCGGTCATGGTTTTATCCATAGGTTGCATACGGAAGTTAACTGCGATTGATTTTTTATCATCGTCAATACCTTTACCCCAATAAACATCAAATACATTTATTTGATCTATGAGCTTCTTATCAGCGCTTCCGACAATTTTGAAAATCTGTTCAGCGGGTAAATCCTTATCAACCACAAAGGCAAGATCTCGTTCAACAGCTTGGAAATCAGATGATCTTAGTGGTCCACGGCTATTTCCAGATTTAGATCTTGGTAATGGGATATTCCCCAGCATAATTTCAAAACCAACGAGAGGGCCTTTAACATCAAGTTTTTTGAGAACGGATGGGTGTATTTCCCCGAAATAAGCCATAATATTTTTTGGACCTAATCGAATAACGCCGCTGCGTCCAGGATGATACCAGTCGGGTGCTTCAGCGACTATTTGTGCATTATCCGCATTAACGCCGATGGCGTTTAAGACTGCAATTGCATCTGCTTTGGCATCATAAACATCTATTGCTTCTGGATTGTTTTTCCAATGACGGTCATGGTTATCACCGCGCCTAATTCCGGCGAGAACAAATTGTTGCCCATCAGGCTTATCAGAATGAAATTGATTTCCTGCTTCAAAAATTGCAACATTTTTAAAGCCCCGGTCAATGTTTCTGCCAGCTGCAGTAATAAGATTTGGAAGAAGGTTGGGACGCATCGCATTCATTTCTGCACTTACAGGATTATCAAGAATTAGGCTCGCTGGTAATTCGCCGAATATTCTTGCTTGATCGCTTGAAAGAAATGACCACGTTACCGCTTCGCGCAAGCCTAAGCCAGCTGCAGTTCGTTTTGCCATTCTAATGCGACGTTGCATTGGGTTTAAACCTGTCACAATATCTCGGCTGAATACTGGCAGAGGCTCAACACGTATTTTGTCGTAACCATGTATACGGAGCACTTCTTCAACCAAGTCTGGTTCTCGGTCAATATCACAGCGCCAAGACGGTGTTGTAACTGATAGTGTCGCACCACTATCAACAACATCAAACCCTAAACGCTCAAGAATTGAAATAATTTCTGTCTTCTCTATATCTACGCCGCCCAGTTCATTAACGCGCTCAGGGCGCATAGTGAGTGTTTTGCTTATGACGGGGACTTCGCCGGCGAGATAAACATCACTTGGCTCTCCGCCGCACATGTCCATGATTAAGCGTGTGGCCAGTTCGATGCCGTCGGTAACGGTCGCGGGATCAACACCCCGTTCAAAGCGATATCTTGCATCACTTTCAATATTAAGCTTCCGTCCTGTCTTAGCCGTACGAATAGGATCAAACCACGCACATTCTAAAAATACATTTGTGGTATCTTCATATGTGCCGCTGTTTTCGCCGCCCATAATGCCGCCGATTGAACTGATGCCGTGATCATCTGAAATGACACAGGCTTCATTATCAAAAGTGTGTTCTTTTTCATCAAGAGCAACGAGTGTTTCCCCTGATTTTGAAAGGCGAACAGTAAGGTCGCCTTTAATGTTATCAGCATCAAAGACGTGAAGCGGACGACCATAGTCGTGTGTGAGGAAATTCGTAATATCCACGAGCGCTGAAATTGGCTTCATTCCAAGTGAAATTAATCGTTTTTGCATCCAATCAGGACTTGGTCCATTTTTGACGCCACGAATATAACGACCAGCAAAAACCGGGCAGGCGTCTTTACTGTCGATATTCACTTTTATGGGACTTTCAAAGGTACCTTTTACGGGTGAGGTATCAGGTTTTTTTAATTTTCCAAGACCAGCCGCCGCAAGATCACGTGCGATACCATAAATTCCTAGTGCGTCTTGATGATTTGGGGTGATGGCAATTTCAATTGTAGGATCATTAAGTTCTGCATATTCCGCGAAGCTTTTACCCACTGGGGCATCAGACGGCAATTCAATAATGCCGTCATGATCGTCCCCAAGACCAAGTTCACGTTCAGAACACATCATGCCGTTACTATCAACGCCACGAATATTTGTTGGTTTAAGCTTCATACCATTTGTTGGAATGACGCATCCATCAGGGGCAAATGCAACAATAAGGCCAGTTTTTGCATTATGAGCACCGCAAACCACCTGAATAATCTCAGATCCATTATTGACCGTACAAACACGTAGTTTATCCGCATTGGGATGCTGCACTGCTTCTTCAATTTTAGCAATCACAAATGGTTTTAATGCTTCTGTAGGATCGATTACTTCTTCTACTTCTAATCCAATAGCAGTTAATGTTTCTGAAATCGTTTGAAGATCAGCATCAGTATCAAGATAAGTTTTAAGCCAGGATAATGTAAATTTCATATTATTTACTCCCCTTAATTGTGGAAGTTCTTGTGCTTAAAGACGGGATATCCAGTGATTGGAAGCCATAATGCTTTAGCCAACGAAGATCAGCAGCAAAGAAATCGCGTAAATCTGGAATCCCCCATTTTAGCATTGAAATTCGGTCAAGGCCCATTCCGAATGCGAAACCTTGGTATTCAGAAGGGTCAAGGTTCACATTTTCTAGAACACGTTCATTGACCATGCCGCATCCCATAATCTCTAACCAATCGTCGCCTTCGCCGATTAAAACTTCACCATTTTTAAAGGTGCAGCCAATATCAACTTCGGCTGAAGGTTCTGTGAAAGGGAAATAACTTGGACGAAACCGGATTTTGACATTATCAACTTCAAAAAATTTACGGCAAAATTCTTCGATGCACCATTTAAGATGTCCCATATGAATGTTCTTATCAATAACCAGGGCTTCAACTTGATGGAACATCGGCGTATGCGTTGCATCACTGTCATTTCTATAGGTGCGACCCGGGGCAATAATGCGGTAAGGCGGCTCGCCCCCCATCATTGTGCGAATTTGTACGGGCGATGTATGTGTTCGTAATACTTTACGGTTGCCGTCTTCATCTTCCGGAAAGTAGAAAGTATCATGCATTTGTCTTGCGGGGTGGGATTCTGGTATATTTAACGCAGAGAAATTATAAAAATCTTCCTCAATTTCTGGACCTTCTGCAACTGAAAAACCCATTTCAGTGAATATTTCTGTGGCTTCATCGATCACCTGACTTATGGGATGGATGCTTCCTAATTCTGTCGCTGCTTTTGAAAGAGTGATATCAACACGTTCTTCCGCTAACTTTTGATTAAGTTCGGCAGCTTCTAAATCTTCTTTTCTGTTGATAATTGCATCATTCAAATAGTTTTTCAGCTGGTTTAATTTTGGGCCAAATTCTTTTTTCTCATCTGGGGTCATTTTGCCCAGTTCGCGCATTAGCAAACTAACACGGCCTTTTTTACCTAGTTCAGCAATTCTGATCGCTTCGACAGAATCTAGATCGTTGGCGGCTCCAATGTTTGCGGTAATTTCTGTTTCCAGTGTTTGGAGGTCTTGCATTATTTCCTACCCAAAATTTTTAAATATATAAATTAAATTGAACATAAAGAAAAAGGAGCCCACTGCCAAGCGGCAGGCTCCTCAAACTTGATAATTTTTTGAACGTTTTGAAGTAATTAAGCGGCTGCAGCTTTAGCTTGTTCAGCGATTGCTTTAAATGCTTCTGGTTCACGAACGGCTAAATCAGCCAAAACTTTACGGTCAAGTTCGATGCCTGCGAGTTTTAGGCCGTTCATAAATCGTGAGTATGTTAAACCTTCAAGCCGTGCCGCAGCGTTAATACGCTGGATCCAAAGGGCGCGAAATTGGCGCTTACGGACTTTACGGTCACGATATGCATATTGGCCTGCTTTTTCAACAGCCTGCATCGCAACGCGAATAGTGGATTTACGACGACCGCGGTAACCTTTAGCGGCATTAAGAACTTTTTTGTGACGGGCTTTTGAAGTTACGCCCCGTTTTACGTGTGCCATTTTATTGCTCCCTTAACCGTAAGGCATAAATTTTTTCACAATACGTGCGTCTTGATCACTAAGGATCGTCGTACCACGTTGATTGCGAATTTGTTTGTTTGTGCGTTTAATCATACCGTGCTGTTTACCAGCTTGTGATGACTTAACTTTGCCTGAGGCGGTAAGTTTGAAGCGTTTTTTGACGCTACTTTTCGTCTTCAATTTGGGCATTTAGCTTTCCTTTAAATTAATGCGTCGGGTTTCCCTGACCAGCTTTAAGAGCAGATAGGCATGCCCTAACAGGCCGTACCACTCGTTGAGGGTCGGTGTATAGCTTGGTTTTTATAGGATTGCAAGTGTATTTGTTAAGAAAAAAATCCTTTAGATTTCAATGTGTTTGCCATCAAAAAGTTGACATATTCATATAGCATCTTAACAATGGAAAAATAATTGTATTGTTGCTGAAAGAATCATCAAATGAAATCCATATTAAAAATACCTTTTATAATTCTACTCATTATTATTCCTATGAGCTTTGTTGCGACAGCAGCAGAAGAAGATTTAAATGCGAAGCCTGCTATATGGTCGATCGAACAAGATCAGTCAAAAGTATATTTTTTAGGCTCTGTTCATTTATTACCAGATGATGTGAAGTGGTATGGTGGCACTTTAAAAGAGATCGTTGAAGAGGCTGATGAGGTTGTATTTGAAGTTCATATGACACCAGAAAAACAAAGGCATGCCCAACAATTAACATTGCAAAATGGCATGCTAGCGCCGGGTGATAGTTTAAGTAATTATTTGTCAAAAGATGAAATGGATTTTATTAATGAGCAAGCGCTAGCATCAGGCATACCGCCGGCATCAATAATTAATTTTAAACCGTGGTTTGCATCTGTAGCTTTGTCTGTCAGTGCGATCATCCGCGAAGGTTGGAACCCTGATTCAGGTGTCGATAAATATATTGAAAAAAATATAGCGTCGCGCGACATTAAAATTTCTGCTCTTGAGAAATTAGAAGAACAAATGGCAACGCTTTATGATCATCCGCTAGAGACACAGGCAGAAATGTTAAGGGATACAATTGACCAATTAAAAGATATTGAGAAAGTCACCTTGGATATGATCGATAGTTGGTCATCAGGGGATGAGGAATTAATGATTGAAACATTGATTAAGCCAATGTTTCAACAGGAAGATGTTTATCAAAAGCTTTTGGTGCAAAGAAATAATAATTGGATTCCTGTTGTTGAAGAACTACTAACTAAAAAACAAAATACTTTAGTGGTAGCGGGTGCGTCTCATTTTGTTGGTGAAGATGGTGTGATTAAGCTGTTATCAGATAAAGGCTATATGATTAAAAGGGTGCAATAATGAGCGAAACGATTAGTTGGGATGATTTCCAAAAGGTAGAAATTAAAATAGGAACGGTTGTCCGTGCAGAAGAATTTCCTGAAGCGAGAAAACCTGCTTATAAAGTTTGGGTTGATTTTGGTGGAGATTTGGGCGTTAAAAAATCAAGCGCGCAAATTACAGTTCATTATAAGCCTGAGGATTTAATCGGCCGACAAATTGTTGCCGTGGTAAATTTTCCACCTATGCAAATTGGACCGATTAAATCAGAATTTTTGCTAACAGGATTTTATGACGAGGATGGTGCGGTTGTAATTGCACAACCAGAGCGCCCAGTTCCTAACGGAGCGCGTCTGGTATAAATTTTTAGAATTTAATGACGAGGCCCCCCATTATGGATGTATCGCTAATTCTTAAATCTGCAGAATCGCCTTCATTGTATTTGGTGTGTATCATTTTAGCCCTTACGCCGAAATTATCAGTTAATCCAAATTCAACGGCCGCGCCGAAAGAAAATCCTTCACCGCTTTCTTCAATTGATTGAATATTGCCAGTGCCTAAATTCTCTAATGTGCTGTCGCCTTTCGTGCTGCTAACGCCTATTAATGCATAAATCATTGCGTTAGTCTCTCTGCTAAGTAAAACGCCGCCTGTTAAATATAGGCCACTAATAAGGTCACCTTCATAAGCTCGAACGGATACTCCGTCATTTACAGTGTTACTTGCATTTGTTGATGCAATATTTAATTCACCCCCGAAAATTAAATTATTGCTCACTAAGGCGCGGTAACCAATAGCGGCACCAAATGAACCACTTGAATTCTCTGTTTTAGCAAGGCCGGCAAGGTCACCACTTAATGCAACTTTATTTTGAACTGTTCCGGCTTCAAGAACGGCATATATTCCATTAGGTGAATATTGCGCGTTTGCCGTAAAAGGCAAAATTGAAAAAAGAGCGATAATAGTAAATATAATTTTTTTATTAATAATGTTCCCCAGATTTTTGGATCGACATACGGTTAATTTTATTATAGGCAGTAATTTATTATTTAATATAAAAAGTTTGTTGGGCATAAAAAAGGCAAGCTCGAAGAACTTGCCTTATTAAAAATATTTAGCGGGCTTCTATTTAGGGGCTAAAATCATGATCATTTGCCGGCCTTCCATTTTCGGCATTTGTTCAATCTTTGTTACTTCCGCAAATTGATCGCGAACACGGTTTAAAACGTCCATACCAATTTCTTGGTGGGCCATTTCACGACCGCGATAGCGAAGTGTAACTTTAACTTTATCGCCAGCGTTTAAGAATTTATCAATGGAGCGCATTTTTACATCATAGTCATGCTTTTCAATGCCAGGACGAAGTTTGATCTCTTTTACCTCTACAGTTTTCTGGTTCTTCTTTGCAAGAGACGCCTTCTTCTGTGCCTCATACTTATACTTGCCGTAATCAAGAATTTTACAAACTGGGGGAGTTGCATTTGGTGATATTTCGACGAGATCTAAGCCTGCAATTTTTGCCATTTCTAAAGCTTTATCAATTGAAACTGCGCCATGGTTTTCACCACTATCGTCAATCAGTCTTACTTCATCTTCTAAAATATCATCGTTGACCCTCGGTCCTTTTTTTGACGCTGGGCCTTGCATTGGTCTCTTAGCTATTTACTTTCTCCATAATATAAGTTCAATTTCCTCTCATTTTTACCGGTATATTGTTAAATTATCGTTTATCCGGATCGATAGACTCGGTGACAAGTGTATTAATTGCGTCCATTAAATCAAGGGTTTCCTGATTTTTTGATCCAAGTCGTCTAACTGTGATCGTGTTATTTTCCGCTTCACGACCACCAGCAACAAAAATTGCGGGGACTTTTGCGTGTGAATGTTCACGCACTTTATAATTAATTTTTTCATTTCGAAGATCAATATCAGCACGAAGTCCTGCATCAGATAGTTTCTTATAAACTTCTTTTACATAGTCATCTTGATCGGCGGTAATGCCTGTTACAACGACCTGTTTAGGGGCAAGCCACATTGGAAAACGACCCGCATGGTTTTCGATAAGTATGCCAATAAACCGTTCAAAAGAACCAAGTATGGCGCGGTGCAGCATAACAGGGTGATGTTTTTTATTATCGACACCGACGTAATTTGCATTCAAACGTTCAGGAGTAATAAAATCTACTTGCAACGTTCCACACTGCCAATCACGCCCAATAGCATCTGTGAGAACAAATTCAATCTTTGGTCCGTAAAATGCGCCTTCTCCTGGGTTTGCTGTATATTTAAGTCCGGCATGTTCGATCGCGTCTCTTAAATGTTTTTCAGCTTCGTCCCATACTTCATCCGATCCTGCACGCACTTCTGGTCGATCAGAGAATTTTACTTTTACATCTTCAAAGCCAAAATCCTTATAAACCTCAAGTAACATTTTACAGAAAATTTCGGTTTCTTCAGTGATCTTATCTTTTTCGCAAAAAATATGGGCATCATCTTGCACGAAAGATCGCACGCGCATTAAACCATGCAGGGCGCCAGAAGGCTCATATCGATGGCAGCTACCAAATTCAGCAAGTCGCATAGGAAGATCACGGTAACTCACAAGGCCCTGATTAAACACTTGAACATGACAAGGACAGTTCATGGGTTTTAAAGCAAAAACGCATTCGTCTGACTCGGTCGTATACATATGTTCGCGAAACTTGTCCCAATGGCCAGACACTTCCCATAACTTTCTATCAACCAATTTTGGCGTATTTATTTCGCGGTATCCATATTCACGCTGCTTACGGCGCATATAGCCTTCGATTTGAGTGTAAATTGTCCAGCCATTTGGATGCCAGAACGGCATGCCTGCGGCTTCCTCCTGAAAATGGAAAAGATCTAATTCTTTACCTAATTTACGATGGTCTCGTTTCTCTGCTTCTTCAAGACGCAGAAGATAAGCTTTTAATTCTTTTTTGGTTCGCCAGGCTGTGCCATAGATACGCTGTAACATTTCATTGTTGCTATCACCACGCCAGTAGGCACCAGCTACATTCATTAATTTGAATGTATCGCTTCCCAAATATTTTGTGGACGGTAAATGCGGTCCACGGCAAAGGTCAATAAATTCGCCTTGCTTATAAAGAGTGATGGGTTCATTCGATGGAATGCTGGCAATAATCTCAGCTTTATACTCTTCACCTTGGCTACGGAAAAAATCAAAGGCTTCATCGCGGGGCATTTCGGTGCGTATAATTTCTTCGTTGCGTTCGACAATTTGGCGCATACGTTTTTCAATTGTTTCCAGATCTTCTGGTGTAAATGGTTCTTCGCGAGCGAAATCATAGTAAAAACCGTTTTCAATTGCTGGCCCGATTGTGACTTGCGTATCTGGCCATAATTCTTTAACGGCTTCCGCTAAAATATGAGCGGCATCATGACGAATTATTTCAAGCGCTTCATCGTCACGATTAGTGATAATTGATACATCTGAGTTTGTCGTTATTTCGCGCGAAAGATCCCATTGCTCTCCATTGACAACAATGACGAGGGCAGCCTTGGCCAATCCAGGGCCAATATCTTGTGCTAACGTCATACCAGTTACCGGTCCATCAAATTCACGGACGCTGCCATCTGGCAGTGTTAGGGCAACTTTTTTATTCGCGTTCATAATGTTCTCTTATTTTTGCTTTGTTCTAAAGGTGCGAATTTATATTCTTTGACCCTCAAGTCAAGTGAACAAGCGTGAAAAAGGGCTAAAAAATAAAGTTATTTCCCTAAATTATGATATATTCGAAAAAAATATAGATAATGAGTTATTAATATGAGTTTAGAGCCAAATTATATCATCGGAGAAAAGGGACGAAAAATTGCTTATCATTATAGTGAAGCAAAAGGGCCCACAGTTGTGTTTTGCGGTGGATATATGTCCGATATGGAGGGAACAAAAGCTATCTTTCTAGAGAATTCTTGTAAAGAATTGGGCATTTCTTATTTGATGTTTGATTATTCTGGCCATGGAAAGTCTTCCGAAGAATTTGTTGATGGAACAATAGGAACATGGACGCAAGACGCCTTAAGTGTCATTGATGAGGTTACAAAAGGTGAGTTAATTATTGTGGGCTCAAGCATGGGCGGGTGGATTGGATTGTTGGTATCACTAGCGAGAAAAGACCGCCTTAAAGCTTTCATTGGAATAGCGGCTGCCCCCGATTTTACCCGTGAATTGATGTGGGATAATTATTCCCCAGCCATAAAGGAAACGTTGAAACGGGATGGCATTTATCTTGAGCCTTCTGATTATAGTGATGAACCCTATAAAGTTTCTTATAAGCTAATCCAAGATGGGGAAAATCATATTTTACTTAATAAGCCAATTGACCTTAATTGCCCTATTAGGCTGTTTCATGGCTTGTTTGATGAGGATGTGCCCTATTCATATTCATCACGTATTGCAGAAAAAGTAATAAGTAATGACGTTATTATTAGCTTTAATAAATCGGGGGATCACCGCTTATCAAGTGAAGCCGATTTAAACAGATTAAAACAAGCCATATGTGAATTTATTTAAGAAAACTATCATATCCCGCCTTGTAGTCAGAATATTTGGGTTTCCAATTATAAATTTGTTTCAGTTTTTTATTGCTGACTTTTTTATGGTCCTGATAAAAACTTCTTCGCATTTCGCTTAAATCGGCTTCTTCAAAGGGAACGCCTTTTGGTTTTTCCATGTTCAATTGTTCACAGACATAGTCAATGATGTCCGCTGTTGAAGAGGGCTGATCATCAGCCAGATTATAAATGCCGGGAATTGGGTCATTCATTGAAAGCATTAAAGCGGATACGATGTCTTCCACATGAATTCGGGAAAAACTATGACCTTCTTTAATGATCTTTTGAATGGTTTGCTCTTTTATGGCATTTACTTGGTTTCTCTCTGGGCCATAAATCCCGCTTAATCTGAAAATATGAAGTGGAAATCCTAAGTTCTCCCACTGCTGTTCAGCTTTTTTTCTCTCTAAGCCGCGTGCTCCTACTGGCTTGGTTTCTGAGGTTTCATCTACCCAATTACCGCTATGGTCGCCATAAACACTCGTAGCAGATAAATATCCGACCCATTTTAAAGAAGGCATATTTAGAATGTCTTTTTGATGGTGAAGAAGCACTAAGTCGCCATTTTCTTTTGATGGCGCAATAGAGATTAACAAATGTGTTACATCTTTTAATACGGATTGCGCATTGTGCATCGGCTCATTGCCATTAAAAATAAAATCACCGGATTTTCGATTGGTGCCGGAAAAATGCCATTTTTCAGTTGATAATGACTTACAAAGTTTTTTGGCGGTATACCCCATACCAAAACAAAATAGTTTCATAGTGTCTCACTTTATTATTCGGTTTGCGCTTTTTTACGTTTCTATTTATACAGTGGATGACAAATTGATAATAGGTTATTGCAATATGAGCATAAGATTTTTAGGGTTAATAATATTATTTCTGCTTCCAGGAGGGCTTATTTTTGCGCAAACTTTATCAGAAAAAGAACAGTCAGACAAATACCAAGCTTGTATCGCAAGTATAAGTGAAGAAAATAGTAACGCTGTTATTACTGCTAAGAAATGGTACGTCGAAGGCGGAGGAGCCGCAGCACAGCATTGTGAAGCCATGGCCCTTTATGACCAAAACCGTTTTGAAGAAGCCGCAGGGTTACTTGAAATAATCGCCGATAAAGTATCACGTGGAGATGGTATTGGTGTGTTTGCAATTAAAAATAAAACTCTTCTTTCCGCCCAATTGCGCTATTTAGCGGGAAACGCTTGGCGGGCTAATAATAAGTTGGAAAGAGCGTTCACAATTTATACAACGGCGCTTCTTTCATTAGACGATCATCCCGTTTTTAAATATGATTTTTATATTGAAAGAGGAACTGTACAAATTGATCGCGAAGATTTTCAAAGTGCCTTAGATGATTTTAGTTATGCCCTGGAATTAGACGAGGAACGAATTGAAGCTTTTCTTTATCGTGCAGAGACATACCGAAAAATGAATGAGCATTTAAAGGCTCGATTGGATCTTAATCAAGGATTGAGTATAAAGCCAAACCAGCCAGATTTGTTATTTGAAAGTGGCATAAATTATCGGATGTTACGGGAAGATATGAAAGCTAAAAAAGAATGGCAAAAGCTTATTGATAAATTTCCCGATAGTGATTGGCAAAAGCTAGCAGAAGACAATATGAAATTGATTAGTAATTAATTTCCCATTCTCTTTTTACAGCGATATCAGTTTCACTAAATAGATTCTTATTTTTAAGTTCAATGAACATTTCTTTATCACATAACTGCTTTAACGCCCATATCGCCATTGCTCTTATATAGGGACTTTCTTCAAATAATTTATCTTTTAAAAGTGGAATATGTTTTTCTTGCTCACTATTACCAATTGCAATTAGAACATTTCTTATAAAAAAATCTCGCCCTATTCTTTTTATTGGTGATCCTGAAAAAACTGTTCTAAACGTCTGATCATCAAGCTGGGCTAATTCATCAAGGCGTGCGAAGTCTAATTCTATTCTTGGATGAAATGAAATTTCATTAGTTTTTTTAGCAAATTTATTCCATGGACAAATAGAAAGACAGTCATCGCAACCATAAATCCTATTGCCCATTGCTTTTCGAAATTCTAGATCAATATGCCCTTTATATTCTATGGTTAAATAAGAAATACATCGTCGCGCATCAAGTTTGTAAGGTGCGGGAAATGCGTTTGTTGGGCATACATCTAGGCAAGCATGGCATGATCCACAGTGGTCTTGCATTTCGCTGTCGGGTTCTATTTCAAGCGCCGTAAAAATACTCCCTAGAAACAACCATGACCCAAATTCATGACTGACTAAGTTGGTGTGTTTCCCTTGCCATCCCATTCCCGATTTTTGTGCGAGCGGTTTTTCCATAACAGGGGCTGTATCAACGAAAACTTTTACTTCAACGTCATATTCTCTATGAATTTGTCGTGCAATTTGTTTTAGACGTTTTTTAATAACATCATGATAATCTTTTCCTAAAGCATAAACAGAAATATTCCCATGTTCTTTATATTCTAAAAATTCGAGGGGATTAGAGTCAGGACCATAATTCATTCCTAACATAATTATAGATTTTGTTTCGGGCCATAAAACAAGAGGGTTTTTTCGTCTCTCCGCTTTTTCTTCTAACCATTTCATTTCTCCATTATAAGAAGAGCTTAAGAATTGATCGAAGCTTTCAGCACTGTTTTCTAATCCGGTTGGTGAGGTAAACTTAACGGTGTCAAACCCTACTTCAAGAGCTAAAGTTTGAATTTTATTCTTTATGGTGGACTGCTCTTCAATTTGTTCCATCTTAGAAGTCTGGATCACTGTAATGTTTGGCCGGTTGAAGGCCCGCAACTTTATCTTTTAAAATAGGTTGCATTGAAGGGCGCGATTTAACACGCGCATACCAATTTCGGGCTTCAGGGTATTTTTCCCATGGGACGTCACCGAAATAATCAACACATGATATATGGGAAGCAGCGGCTATATCTGCATATGAGAAATCATTTCCTGCTAACCAATTCCGGCGATCCGTTAAGTAAGCAATATATTGTAAATGATGCTTTATATTTTGGTTGGCAAACCTAATCACTTTTGCTTCTGTGTCACCACGCTTAAGGTATCGCTTCATGAATTTTTCGTTGATAATAATTTCACTAACTTCTTCATAGAATTTAATATCAAACCATTCGGTTAATCGTCTTACTTCGGTCCGAATATCAGCACTTTCGCCGATAAGGTTTACGGTATCATATTTTTCATTGAGATATTCACTGATTGCGGCATTTCCACAAATTGTTTTTCCATCATCTTCTATGAGTGTTGGCACTGTACCTGCTGGGTTGAGTACAAGAAAATCATGCCTTCTTTTCCAAGGAAGCTCTAATACGAGATCAAAATCTAACTCTTTTTCCAGTAAGGCGATACGAGCTTTTCTAGAATTAGGGGAAAACCAATAGTGATATAGTTGACGCATACTATTAATTTATCCTTATAATTAAAAAATCATAGCTTAATTAGGTTCATTTAGAAAAATTATAAACGATGCTATTTTGCCAATAAGGCTAATTAAAGGCTCTTTGTATCGATTACAAACTTGCGGGTTATTTATAGTTAGATGAGCGAAGCATCTGCAGCGTTTGGAAGATCTATTTCCAAAATCGCCATATTAAAGGCATAGGATACTTCACCTTCGTCCTCGTCACGGTAGATAACGCCAATAAATTCATCTCCAATATAAACCTCCATGCTATCGTCAGCAGCGGGGCTATTTTTTAATGTGAATTTAGTGTTGTCAAATTTGCTGTTTAGATATTTCTGGATTCGCAAAACTTCTGTACGTGTCATTATTGTTCCTTAAACAGTATATTCAGTCTTTTTATGTAAGGACTGAGAATCTTAATATTTTCATTATCAATATAATTAGGATCTTTGAGCATTGCTATTGAATTTTCAATTTTCTCAGTCAGAAAATTCTTTTGTTCATCGCTAATAAACATATTATTTTTAATTTGGTCATCCTTGGCATTTAAATCTTTAATCATTTCTTCAATGGACATTGCGTCTTTATCCTGAGGATTTTTTAAATAATAGGCTGAATAAGCTAACATGATTTGATCGCCGGTGTTTGCCCACTCCTCTGTCGTATTGAAACCAGAAGATTTTACGATTATTTCTAGGGTTGAATATGTGGGATGTGATTTTACAAATTCTAAGGTATCAGTGATCGGGGTTTTTGAAAGTTCGTCAATTGGTGGTAACGTGGCTAAGTCAGCATTTTCTTTAGATCGGTTCTCATCATTATACCTCTTCATCATGCTTGAGATATTCTTCAAAGAAGTTAAATAATTGTCAATATCTGTAGTATTTAGCGCATTTTGGGCGTTTGCAGTAAAAAAAATCATAAAAATGAAAAAAAAAGTAATATTCAACGTTTTTATTATTCTCATTGTGGGTCTCTTTCTGCAAATTTATTATGTTACAATAGGTTATATGGAATTCATATTTCAAATGATTTATTGTTTTTGATATAAAAAGGAGGCTTTTTTAGGGCGATAATAGCGCAAAACCGTCATTTTTAAATACTTAAAATTTTATCTTTAAGCTTCAGTTTACTTTTTTGCATATAGTTTTTTGTGCGGATGAAGTTTCCCACATTAAGCAAAGTGATGATTCACAGATGGGTTGGGGAGTTTCTAAATGAAAAAATTAGAGACAAATTGTATAGAAATTAGGAGTATTAAAATGGGCAAGTTAAGTAAACTTATGGTATCAGTAATTGTTGCAAGTACAGTGGCATTTGCAGGATTTGCGACATCAGCTAACGCACAAGATATTAGCGGTTGGCAGAAGTCAGTAGCTAAAAAAATTGCTAAGAAACAAACGTATCCACGTGCCGCTTTACGCAAAGAACTTGAAGGTAAAATCAAAGTTGAAATTAATGTAGATCGTGATGGCAACATTCTGGCACATTCAGTAACAGAATCGTCAGGTCACGATGTTTTAGATCGTGAGATTCCAAAATTAATGAAGCGTGTTAGTCCGCTGCCTGCACCACCAGCAGATGCATCTGATAGCCAGCTTACAATGGTTGTTCCACTCGCTTGGGCACTTCAGTAAGTCATTAAATATTTTAGAAGGAAGCTCCGATTTTATCGGGGCTTTTTTTACGTCTACAGTAAATTAATTAAGTTATTTTTTTAAATATGTTAAATTAATAATTTTTATAGTTATATTTCAAATACTTATAAAGTTTTTATAGTAGGTCTTTTCAATTGCGAAAACTCACTCTATGCTGCAGTTATTGATTCAAAATAATATTATATTTAGGAGTTGTTATGACAGAGCCTTTGATGCCAATGGCGACAGGCGTATGGCTTGTGGATAATACAAGTCTCAGTTTTACACAAATTGCAGCATTTTGTGGTTTGCACGAGTTAGAAGTTCAAGGTATTGCCGACGAACAGGTTGCTGTAAATATTGTCGGTTTAGATCCTGTAGCAAATGGACAATTAACTTGGGCAGAAATTGATCGCTGCCAAAATGATGAAAAAGCAAGACTGCAAATTATCGTTGATGAAGTGCCAGCTAAAGCAAGAAGTGGCGGCGCAAAATATACGCCTGTTTCTAAAAGGCAAGATAAGCCAGATGCAATTGCATGGTTGATTAGGAATCATCCGGAATTAACAGACGCCCAAATTTCTAAATTGGTGGGAACGACTAAGCCAACTATTACGGCCATTCGTGAACGCACTCATTGGAATATGAGCAATATTAAACCTGTAGATCCAGTACTTTTAGGTCTTTGCAAGCAACTAGAACTTGATGCGGCAGTAAAGAAAGCAGCCCCTAGAAGAGCTGAAACAGAAAAAGCTAATGAAACTGAATAGTGTTTTAGTAAGTGCTATAAAAGAAAACCCGCTTAAATAAGCGGGTTTTTTAATTTCTGATGGCTAAAATTTTATTGAGTGTTCAATCGCTCGATTTCATCTTTCAATATTAGCTTTTCTTTTTTGAGCTCATGCAGGATTGTACTATCTGGCGCTGGTCGATTTTCTTCCATATGGATTTTTTCATCTAGGGCAGCATGTTTTTGTGAAAGTGCATTAATATGAGCTTCTGCGTGCATATTTTTTTCTCCTGCTAATATATTGATATGTCGTTATTTTTATGTGTAACGCGTTTTTTATGGCAATTTAAATAATTGGTTTGGTTGAGGGCCGACGAAGTATTATCGTCTGTTTTGGTTAAGGCATATTTTGTTAATAGGCATTTAGCCATTTAAATTCCTTTATCACTCAACGGCTGTTTTAATTCATTTAGGAACCAAAATTCTTAGTTACAGCATTTAAATTACATCACATTTTTTAATGATTGTCACGAACTTCAATAGCTTTTTTGAGGTTTCATTTTTACCTGTATGGTAAAGCTATATAAAATAAAAATAATTTGTTATAAGAGATTATATTTATATTAGTGAAAACAGTAATTTTATAATTTGAATGCGATCAATATGGTTAAGATATCAAAACGACTCATAATAGGTATTAGTGGAGCGTCCGGGATAGAGTATGGATTGCGCTTATTAGAAATATTAAGCGAATTAGATGTCGAAACACATCTTGTTATGTCCAAGGCTGCAAAGGTAACGGCGAAATTAGAAACATCCATAAAAGTTTCAGATATAAATCAGTTAGCTGATGTGGTTCATAAAGTTGATGATATTGGCGCTTCTATTGCTAGTGGATCCTTTAAAACGGATGGCATGTTAATAGTTCCGTGTTCCGTGAAAACCATGTCGGAAATTAACTGTGGTGTCACTTCAAGCCTTTTAACTAGAGCTGCTGATGTTGTTTTGAAAGAACGTCGCAAATTAGTTCTTATGGTTAGGGAAACACCTTTTCATTTAGGACATCTTAAAACGATGACGTCATTAACTGAAATGGGCGCTATCATTGCGCCACCTGTTCCTGCATTTTATACCAAACCAGCATCGATTGATGAAATGGTTGAGCAGACATTGGCAAGATTATTAGATTTATTTGATATAGAAATTTCAACGATAAAGAGATGGAAATCATAATATCTGTTTTTGCACGACTTGTGATATATTATCATTATAAGCTTTAAGGTATGACTATGGATAACGCAGATATACTAGTGAAAATTCAGCAATTAAGAGTCCAACATCGTGACCTTGATGATGCTATAGATGCGTTATTAAAATCGGGCACGACCAATATGTTGCAAATAAAAAGATTGAAAAAACAAAAATTAATGTTGAAAGATCAAATAGCAAAACTTGAAGATGAAATGCTTCCCGACATTATCGCATAAACTTTATTCTTCGTTTTTCATATTTTTTTTATGTGAGTACATTTTTTTATCAGCGTGATCTAATGCTTGATCTGGGCTTAAGCCAGAGTGTAAGGGGTAAATCCCATAAGCCATTTTAAGGGGTATATTTTTACCATCAATTATCAGGGGTTTCTTTTCAAGATTGGCAATGATTTGTTCAGCCTTAGCTGCGGCATTTTTTTCATTTGCCTTTGTTAGAATAATGCCAAATTCATCGCCACCTAATCGGCCTATAATATCAGAATCACGTAAATTTGAAAGCATCACTTTTGCAATATGAACCAGAGCTTTATCGCCGACTTTGTGCCCCATAGTATCGTTGATTACTTTCAGATCATTCATGTCCAGAAAAATTAGTGAGCTATTGATACCATAACGATCAGAATAAGAAATCATTCTGGTCATTTCACGAACAAAGGCACGCCGATTAGAAATTTCAATTAAACTGTCTTGATCCGCTAGTTTTTCAAGCTCTGGTATGCGTCGATGCGCAATTTCCAGTTCGCCGCGCATGTGATCTACTTCAGCCATTAAAGTTATAATTGCATTCTTGACTTTAGCGGTCATTTCTGCGGACGGGATTCCTAAAACGCTAGTAGTATCATTTATATTTCTAACAGGTGCTGTTGCCGATACACCAGATGACGCGCGCGTTTTCTCTATCGTTTTGCGGCGTATTGGTTGTGCTCTGCCAACATTTCCAGGACCTTGAACTTTCATTATGTCTGTATACCCTCATTCAGATTAATAAAATCCATTGCTATAGATGCAACATATCGTAGTAGTTTCAATCTATTCTACATACTATTAGTAACTATAACAAATAATGATAACATTCAGGGAATCTTAATACCACTGGAAACTTGCCTATCTCATCTAGATCGCTATAATCCCTTTTCTTGAAATGTTAAGGCTTCCTTTTGAATAATTTTAGAGGCAGAAAATGAGTGAAGATAAACAACAAGTAGGGATTATCATGGGTAGTCAATCTGATTGGCATATTATGAAAAATGCCTCAGATGTACTTAATGAATTAGGTGTGGCTCACGAATGCAAAATTGTTTCTGCACATAGAACACCAGACCGTCTTTATGATTATGCACGATCTGCTAAAGAAAGAGGACTTCAAGTCATTATCGCAGGCGCAGGTGGGGCTGCCCATCTGCCAGGTATGGCAGCGTCAATGACGCCGCTTCCCGTTTTAGGCGTTCCTATTGAAAGTAAGGCTTTAAAAGGAATGGATAGTCTTTTATCAATAGTACAAATGCCAGGCGGTGTGCCAGTGGGAACATTGGCCATCGGTCAAGCGGGCGCAAAGAATGCTGGATTAATGGCGGCGTCGATCGTTGCACTAAATGATGAAAAAATAGCGGCATCTCTAGAGAATTGGCGTAAAACACAAACGAACGCTGTCGCGGAAATACCAGTAGATTAATATGAAGACACTTGCTCCCGGATCAACAATTGGAATGTTAGGCGGTGGCCAACTTGGTCGTATGATGGCACTTGCTGCTGCCGAATTGGGTTTTAAAGTTCACGTATTCACAAATGAAATTGATGGGCCGACGGAACAAGTATGTAATGCCGTAACGCATGCCGACTACGATGACAAAAAAGCTTTGCTTGAATTTGCTAACAAAGTGGATGTTGTGACTTACGAGTTTGAAAACATTCCTGTGGAAACTGTGAATGTTTTAACGGGTGTGATTAATGTATTTCCTAATGCAAAAGTACTCGAAGTTTCTCAAGATAGATTAACTGAGAAAAAATTTATCAACGACTTAGGAATAGAAACCGCTCCCTTTAAAGATGTAAGTACATTAGAGGAAGCGGAAGAAGCCTTAAAGGATATTGGATATCCTGCGGTTTTAAAAACACGGCGTCTAGGTTATGACGGTAAGGGACAGGCCATCGTTAAAAATGAAGATGATTTGTCGTCTGCCAGGAAACAGCTCAATAATGATAGTATAATCATCGAAGGGTTTATTCCATTTGATATAGAAGTTTCAGTTGTTGCGGCGCGCGGCCAGGACGGTGAAGTTGTTTGTTTTTCGCCAGTTGAAAATAATCATAAAAATCATATTCTTGATTTATCAATTGCACCAGCGCAGGTTGAAGATGAAATTTTAAATGACGCCATTGATAAAGCGACAAAAATTATTAATGAATTAAATTATGTTGGTGTACTGACGGTTGAATTTTTTGTGTCAAAAGATGGACCACTATTACGGGTTAATGAAATTGCACCGCGTGTACACAATTCGGGACACTGGACGATTGAAGCTTGTCCCACCAGTCAATTTGAACAACATATTAGGGCTGTTTGCGGCTTACCATTAGGGTGCGTTAAGTTTAGCGGTGAAGCTCGAATGACAAATTTAATTGGCGATGATATTTTTCAATATTATGAATTGTTAAAAGAAAAAGGTGCCAGTGTTCATCATTATGGGAAAAATGAATCCCGACCTGGTCGAAAAATGGGGCATGTGACCCGGCTTTTTCCTTCAATTGGTTAATTAACTACCGTATCTTTTTTTACCGAGAGCTCGCCAAATACCCGCTAGGTCAGGTTGTTTGTCACGGTATTTGGCTTTTACTTTTTCAATTTGCATCACGTTTTCGATACGTCGATCAAGAAATTCCCAAGTATCATTATGATCTTCGCTTTCAACACCAAGCCAATATAAAAATGTACTGCTGTAAACAGCCGACAAAGTCATTCGTTTTGTATAATAATTGAAATCTGTGGATGTATCTGAAATGGCTTTCCACATAAGATCAACGGTATGGTATAAAATTTTCAATCCTTGAAAGTAATTTTGCGGTAGCGCAAGGAAAGGAACAGTTCGGTTACAAGCTTCTTTATTTTCTTGTTCTAATTCAATGCGCGTTCTGACTAACGTTGTGATTTTCTCACGTATTTTAAGTTTTTCAAAACTGCTGTCTTTAATCACTTCTAGCATCTGAATGTCGCATTGCTGCGCATAAAGAGCAATCATATCGATTGCCCCATTGGGGAAGGCGAGATCCACGACCCTTGGATCAATGCCGATGTCATTTGCGGCAAGATTTAAAGATTTTTTGGTCCAGCCATCAAACGCAATATGTGGCATAACGGCGTCTAATAACGACTCACGATAATCATCAGGTGTTTTTTCAGTTTTTTTACTAGTCATATCCTATATATGGCTATGAAATTCATATTGGTAAAGCAAAAAGGGTCAAAAAACTCTTATAAACGTGTAAAATTGACAAAAGACTTCACTTATCCTCTAGTTTTTGTTAGAAAGCCCGTTCTTAAAGACAAATGTTTTTTTGAATAACACAAACTAGAAAGGAGTGTGACTGTAACCATGCAGGTTATTGTCCGCGATAATAACGTTGATCAAGCTCTACGTGCTTTGAAGAAAAAACTTCAGCGCGAAGGGGTATACCGCGAAATGAAAATGCGACGTTTTTACGAAAAGCCATCTGAAAAGAAGGCTCGTGAGAATGCAGCAGCAGTTCGTAGGTCCCGTAAACTTGACCGTAAACGTCTCGAACGCGACGGCGCTGTTTAAGCTTTTAACGTTCTTTTGAATTAAAAAGCCGTCCTCTAATTTGAGTGGCGGCTTTTTTTTATAAATTTTTGACCAGGTAAGTATGCAGAAAATACTAAGTTTTATTATATCAATCACTTTGATGGGGTGCGCATCAACATCCAATGAGAAATTGGTTGGGCATGCGGAGGACTTGAAAAGCCATAAAAGGTTTGGTGTATGTTCAGGGTATGGTTGCAAAACATACCAGAAAACCGGATTAACGGATCAAGAGTGGCAAAAAGTGAAGGACATTTTTATACCGGCTCCCGAATCTCCTAAAGAAGAACGACAAAGAATTTCATTAGCAATTGCGCAAATTGAACAATTTATCGGCCCTAAAACAGGTACCGATAATGATAAAGCACGCGCCGTTGTGCTCAATTTTAGTACTAAGGGGCAAATGGACTGTATTGATGAGGCGTTTAATACAACAAGTTATTTATTTTTATTAAGGCAAGACGGTATTATTAAATTACATACTTTAGGGCAACATTTAAGACGTAATTTCAATGACTTAAGTTATCCACATAGCACCGCCACAATCCATGAAATTGGGCTTGAAAAAAATATTGGTGGTAGCGGGCACTTTGTGGTTGATTCATGGTTCCATCAAAATGGTGCGCGAGCGGAAATTATTCCAGCCAATGAATGGAGTGGCCCTTGGTATCCGGATAAGAAAAAAGCGCGTTATAATTTCTCAGCATCATAGTCTGAAAAATCCCATTCTTCCGAGCCGTTTAGTTGCTCAAGGAATAGATGTTCCGCAGCGGTTACTGCCTCTTCTTCACTTGCTGCATTTACTTGAGTGACCCAATAGAAGGTGCCGTGTTTAAGATCAGATTTTAATGTGACATTATATGATGACATTGTAATATCCTATTTGAATATTGTTATTGAACTTTCTATACTCTGATTTTTATAAATAGAAAAGTATATTTGGTAATTCTTTAATCTAAAGTGCGTATTGAGGAAAAAGTATGAAAAAAGATCATCAAGTTCGTAAACCGCTCCGACAAAGAGTAGCGGACCGTAAGCGCGGCATTAAAGAAGTCAAACCAATGTCGTCGCGTGAAAAACGTATCAGAAAGAGTGTGAAATTTATATTGACTGTCGCGCAGTATCTAGGCCTGTTTTTGCTGTTGCTTGCCTTGGGAGGTATTGTCAATAATGGCTATGAGGTTAAAAGTTGGGACTTGATAGTTGTTTATTCATCGATGTTTATTATAGGTCGTGCGGGCATAACAATTATGAATTCGATCTCGACTTTCAAATAAAAAAGCAGAGCCTATAGCCCTGCTCTTAAACGTTTATCCAACCGCGCTTATTTATAATCAGCGTCGTCGTCTTCACCTTCTGGTGGCTCAACCCACTGTTCTGGGAAAAGATGGTAATGTGCCTTATTCACAGCATCACTAATGCTTTTTAGTGTGGTCATAACATTTTCAAGTTGAAAGCCAACACCACGGTAAACATAAATCTTCCTTTTGGTATCAAATGACCTAAATACATTTTCAATTTCTACGTCTTTATGATCACTTGCGCCTAGATCACCGACATAATCCATTAGAATATATTTTCCAGCAGTTTTCTTGATCCACTCTTCGTTGGCTTCATCACTAAAATCAAAAAGAGTTTGAATATCTTTATTGTTTAAAGGGTGATCATCTGGAATGCCTAGAAATTTACGTATTTCATCAGAACGCGAACGGCCTTTTTTACGAGGAGCCCAGAGAGTACGCGATACTTGTGAAGCAGATTGGAAAATAGATTGTAGAGCATAAAAGACACCCGGTACGCTACCTTTTTCGAGGGATTGATTTAATAATCCAACACCAATTTCAACATACGTAAATTGGTTTCTAATTTCGTGGATATGCAATCCTAATTTATTGAGGTCCATGATGGTCCTTCCTTATTAATAAATACAGAGAATAAATTACGAAACCTTATATCGTTATTCGAATATGTCGGCAAGCTTTAAAGCGAGGCCCATATCGCCTTCAATTTTAAACTTTCCCATCATGAACGCCATTTGTGGATTTAAAGATCCATCAATTAGTCCTTCAAAATTTTCCTGAGATAATACAAACGTCACATCTGCATCTAGATCATTATTGGATACGGATGGCGGGGTTACTGTTGCATCAATATGAATTATTCCCTCGTCAGTAAGGTCAAATTTTACTTTTTTATTTAAATCCGTAACACCGGCCGTTTTTTCTATGATCAGTTTTGTATTGTTTTCAAGGCTCATTTTCTTATCCTTTAGATAATTGTCCAATTTTACCAATTATTTCTCAATTCCCTTAAGGCTATAAAAACTTCCTTTTCGGAAGGGTTTTCCGGCAGGTCGGGAAATGACTTTCTAAGTTCGCTAATAATGGCAGGATTTTTTAATCTGAGAAAGCTATTAATATTTCTTTCGTCTTTCATTGTGGAAATAAATGCATCATGAGGACTTTGTTTTTCCAAATTTTTTAAATAGCTTTTTGCGGATTCATTATTGGGTTCACGGTCTAAAGTAAACTCAAGATTATTAATGATATAATCATGACCGGGATATATTTTTGTCTCATTAGGTAATTTTGAAAGTTGTTGATCAAATGTATTAAAAAGATCATCTGGATTTCCACCGAGTTTACAATGACCAACGCCGGCGTTAAACATAGTGTCACCGCAAAATAAAGAAGGTGTTTTTTCGTCTGATAATAAGCATATGTGACTATCGGTATGACCTGGCGTGTCTAAAACTTTGAAAGAAACGGAACTGCCTATTTTTAATTGATCACCGGCATTTAAACCTTTGTCAACATTAGGTATTTTTCCCATTGCACCGGTATGTGAAAAAAGCGTGGCGCCCGTTTTTTCTCTAATTTCTTCATTTCCGCCAATATGATCCCAATGATCATGCGTATTTAGTATGGTTGTGATTTTAAAATTATTTTTTTTTGCAGCGTCAAGGCAGCGATCTACATCTAGCGGGTCAATGACCATGGCTTCACGGCTTTTTTCACAAGCGATAAGATAATGAAAGTTTCTTAATCGGTTATCGGCGTATAGCTGTTTAACAATCATGTATAACCCCTAATCATTTTTAGGTTCATACGAGCCGACTTTTTGGAAGGTTTAAATTAAGGCATGTCCCTTCACCGGGGGCGCTAATGATCGAAAGACTACCATCATGTTTTTCTATTAATTTTTGCACGTATGAAATACCAAATCCAATACCCGTAGAGGGGTCAGAATAAATATCATCTAACTGGGTGTCATCGCTGAACGCTTTGGTGACTTCTTGTGGCGTCATTCCTTTACCTTTATCTTTACAGCTTATGACACAGTTTCCGTTTTGGTCTGGCCGAAGCCCGACAATAATTTTACCGCCATTTGGTGTAAATTTCATAGCGTTATCAATGATGCTTTCAATAAGCATACGAACCTGATTATCAGATTCTATAGGTCGTTCTTGAAGAAATAAATCGCAAATATGAGAGAATAATAACGTTCGGCTTTCGGTTGAATTATCTTCAGCCAAAGCCATTAAATTCCTAATACGATCGTCAAATTGTGCTTTATTCGGCACCATTTGTCCAAAACCCTCATAATATTTTCTTACATCCAAAAATAAATATAGCCTTTATTTAGTTGCATATCCAGTGAAAGAAACGGGATTTGGAAAAAAAGTCCTATTTGGTAATAACTATTATAAATTCTAATAATATTATGAAATTATTTAATAATATGATATAATCTTGCTCATTATTGAAATTTTATTTCATTGTAAGCGACTTTAATTACATGGATATTTATGAATGCCTCAGTTCAAACTAGATGATATTGATATGGAAATATTAAAAGTTTTGCAAGAAGAGGGCCGTGTTACCAATGTACAATTGGCTGAACGTGTGGGTATTACTGCCCCTCCTTGTTTGCGTAGGGTCCGTGCTCTTGAAAAAGCAGGTTACATTCATGGATATCATGCAAACTTAAATGCTAAAGCTCTTGGATATGATCTTGTAGTTTTTGCTATGGTCGGCCTTCATAGTCAGGCCGAAAATGATCTTAAATCCTTTGAAGAAATGGTCGGTGAATGGCCTATGGTTCGTGAGGCACATATGTTAAATGGTGAAATCGATTTTATCTTGAAAATCGTCGCACGTGATTTAAATCATTTTCAAACATTCCTTACGACGCACCTTACACCCGCCCCCAATGTTGCGAGTGTAAAAACGTCTTTAACAATAAGATGTGGTAAAAACCGTCCAGGTATTCCATTTACTCCGGATGCGGTATTCGTTGAAAAATAAAAAAGCCGCATAAAAGCGGCTTTTTAAAAAAATAGTCGTAATGAAACGAATTATATAAATTCAATTTTTACAATCTCATAATATGTTTCACCACGTGGGGTTTTTACTTCAACCTCGTCGCCGATGTTACGCCCTATGAGGGCGCGACCAATTGGTGAGCTGAATGAAATTTTACCTGATGCGACGTCAGCTTCATCGACGCCAACAATTTTATATGTTGATTCGGCATCATCTTCATCGGCAATCGTTACGGTTGATGCGAATACGACACGATCACCAGACAAGTCTTTTGGGTCGATCACTTCAGCGCGACTAAGCTTATCTTCGATCATTTGAATGCGGCCTTCAATCATGCCCTGTTGCTCTTTCGCGGCATGATATTCGGCGTTTTCAGAAAGATCGCCATGTGCGCGTGCTTCTTCAATCGCTTTAATTACTGCAGGTCTTTTAACATGCTTTAAGTTTTTAAGTTCTTCTTCGAGGCTTGTATGGCCGCCAGCAGTCATTGGAACTTTTTCTACCATTTTAAAATCTCATATTTTATTTAACAAAAAAATATTGGCACATTTGATCGCCTGATACAAATGTAGATTGTAAATCTTTTTTTGTTAAAATTTCAATAATTCATCAATAAGACTGAAGGGGTTTAACTTCAAGCGTTGAAGATTTCAAGACTTTTATTGCTTCCATGGCAGAAATTGCACCTCTTGATGTCGTGTAATAAGGTATACTGTCTAGAAGAGCCGTTCTTCTAAGCTCATAACTATCTTTGATAGATTGCGCGCCTTCTGTCGTATTGAAGATGAGATCAATTTCATCATTCTTAATGGCATCCACTATGTGTGGGCGGCCTTCTAGTACCTTATTAATGCGCGTCACTTCAACACCATTTTCTTTTAAGAAGTCCGCGGTTCCTCCCGTTGCTAGTACGGTATATCCCATTTCAACTAATTCTTTAGCGGGTGTTACCATTTTGACTTTGTCTTTATTTTTTACAGAAATAAAGACATTTCCTTCAAGTGGTAAATGAGTGTTTGCCGCTATTTGTGACTTAAGGAATGCACGCGGAAAATCTTTATCAAGGCCTATGACTTCACCAGTTGAGCGCATTTCAGGGCCAAGCAAAATATCAACACCAGGGAAACGATTAAATGGAAGCACCGCTTCTTTTACTGCAAAATGATCAGTTTTATAACTAGGGATATCAAAATCTTTTAATTTTTCACCCGCCATAACACGTGCTGCTATTTTTGCAACAGGTGCGCCAATGGCTTTTGCAACAAATGGTACTGTTCGGCTTGCGCGAGGATTAACTTCAATCAAGTAAACAACATCGTCCTTAACCGCGAATTGGACATTCATTAATCCTACAACATTTAGTGCAAGAGCCAGTTTTCTGGTTTGCGCTTCCAGGTCTTCTATCACGCTTTCTTTTAAAGAATATGGCGGCAAGGAACAGGCACTATCTCCAGAATGAACGCCAGCTTCTTCAATATGTTGCATAATAGCGGCGATATGGACATCCTCGCCGTCACATATGGCATCAACATCAATTTCTGTTGCACCGCCTAAATATTTATCAATGAGAACCGGGCTATCCCAAGAAACACTAACGGCTTCTTTCATATATCTTTTAAGTGAGACAGTGTCGTAGACGATTTCCATCGCGCGCCCACCAAGTACATAAGAAGGACGGATTAAAATTGGATATCCAATGCCTTCTGCAATTTTAATTGCTTGATCGGTTTCTGTCGCCAGACCATTTTCCGGTTGCTTCAGATCTAATTGATTGACAAGTTCTTGAAATCTTTCTCTATCCTCAGCAAGGTCGATTGAGTCTGGTGAAGTACCAAGTATTGGGATATTCGCAGCTTCTAAAGCGTGTGAAAGTTTGAGAGGCGTTTGACCACCAAACTGCACTATCACGCCAATAACTTCTCCGTTTTCTTGCTCGCGTCGAATGAGGTCAATTACATTTTCAGCCGTTAACGGCTCAAAGTATAACCTGTCTGACGTATCGTAATCTGTAGATACCGTTTCAGGGTTACAGTTCACCATAATCGTTTCATAATTTTGATCGCTCAATGCAAATGCGGCATGACAACAACAGTAATCAAACTCGATACCTTGCCCAATGCGGTTCGGACCGCCCCCTAAGATGACAATTTTCTTGGCATTTGTGGGTTCCGCTTCACATTCAGAAATGCCGGCTGCATCGCGTTCATAGCTTGAATAAAGGTATGGTGTTTGTGATTCAAATTCAGCGGCACAAGTATCAATGCGTTTATAAGATGGTTTAATTCCAAGTGCATATCGTTTATCTAAAACTTCACTTTCTTTTAATCCCGAAAGTTCGGCTAATCGCTCATCTGACATCCCTAGAGATTTTAGATTGATAAATTCATTTTTATCAGTTGGCAGGCCATTTTCGCGGACATTTTGTTCAGCATCAATAATTAACCTTACTTGTTCTATGAACCATGGGTCATATTTTGCAATTGAATGAATTTCTTCTGTGCTTAATCCTAGGCGCAAGGCTTGCGCTAAAATAAGTATCCTGTCAGCAGAAGGGACAGCAAGGGCAGCTCTTACAGCATTAATATCACCTATTTCAGGATCATATCCAGGCACATCAATTTCGTTGAGACCGGTTAGATCAGTTTCCATAGATCTAAGTGCTTTTTGTAAGCTTTCTGGAAAACTACGTCCTATGGACATCGCTTCACCAACAGATTTCATGGCTGTTGTCAGTGTAGGTGCTGCATCAGGGAATTTTTCAAAAGTAAAACGTGGAATTTTTGTTACCACATAATCTATAGTTGGCTCAAAAGAGGATGGGGTTACCCCCGTGATCTCATTAGAAAGTTCATCAAGAGTATATCCTACGGCAAGTTTTGCGGCAACTTTGGCGATGGGGAAGCCTGTTGCTTTAGAGGCAAGCGCTGAAGACCTACTAACACGAGGGTTCATTTCAATGATGATCAATTCCCCGTCTTCAGGATTAACGGCGAATTGCACGTTAGAGCCACCTGTTTCGACGCCTATTTCACGAAGAACAGCAATCGATGCATTACGCATAATTTGATATTCTTTATCCGTCAATGTCAAGGCAGGCGCCACCGTGATGCTATCACCAGTATGAATACCCATTGGATCAAAATTTTCAATGGCACAAATAATAATGCAATTATCGGCGGTGTCTCGCACCACTTCCATTTCAAATTCTTTCCATCCTAAGATAGACTGTTCTACCAAGATTTCTGAACTTGGTGAGGCGTCTAAGCCTCCTTTTACAATGTCAATATACTCTTCTTTATTATAAGCGATACCGCCCCCGCTTCCACCCATGGTAAAGCTAGGGCGAATAATGATCGGAAGTTTAATATAGTCCATTGCATCAAGGGCTTCTTCAATTGAGCCCACAACACGACTTCTTGGCATGTTGATATTTAGTCTGTTCATGGCATCTTTGAAAAGTTGACGATCTTCTGCCATATTGATGGCATCAACTTTAGCACCGATCAATTCCACATTGTATTTTTCAAGAATACCATGTTTATCAAGTTCTAATGCAGTATTAAGACCTGTTTGACCGCCCATAGTAGGCAAGATCGCATCAGGTTTTTCTTTGATAATAATTTTTTCAACCATCTCTGGTGTTATGGGTTCTACATAAGTTGCGTCGGCGAGATCAGGGTCTGTCATGATCGTTGCCGGGTTGCTGTTTACCAGGATCACACGGTAACCTTCTTCACGAAGAGCCTTACAGGCTTGTGTGCCGGAATAATCGAATTCGCAAGCCTGACCAATTACGATCGGGCCTGCACCAATAATAAGAATGGAATTTATATCTGTACGTTTAGGCATTTTCTAAAATCATTTCCATAAAGCGGTCAAAAAGATAGTGGCTGTCTTGAGGTCCGGGGCTTGCTTCCGGATGGTGCTGTACTGAGAAGGCTAGTTTGCCTTCAAGCTCAATGCCACAACATGTCTGGTCAAAAAGGGATATATGGCTTAATTTTACACCCTCTGGTAATGTCTCTTTATCAACCATAAAACCATGGTTCATTGAGGTGATTTCAACCTTGTTAGTATTAAAATCCATTACCGGGTGGTTTGCGCCACGATGACCTTGATGCATTTTTGTGGTTTTTGCACCTACAGCAAGGGCAAGCATTTGATGTCCGAGACAAATACCGAATAGCGGAATACCGCTTTCAAGCAATTTTTGAATGATCGGAATTGCGTATTCACCAGTTGCTGCGGGATCACCTGGTCCATTTGATAAAAAGATACCATCCGGGTTAAGTTTCAAAATCTCTTCGGCGGGTGTTGTGGCTGATACCACTGTAACTTTGGCGCCTGTTGTCGCTAGGCATCTTAAAATGTTATGTTTGATGCCATAATCAACAGCAACGACATGAGCTTTAGGGTTATTAAGTTCACCGTAGCCATTTTCTAAGGTCCACCTTGTGGTGGTCCAATCATATGTATCATTACAAGTCACTTTAATAGCAAGATCCATTCCGTTAAGGCCGGGCCATTCATTTGCTTGAGCCTGTAAAGCAGGAAAGTCAAATTTACCTTGGCTATTAAAACAAATGACGCCGTTTGGAGCGCCATTTTTTCTGATAAATCTTGTTAATTTTCTTGTGTCTATTCCGGCAATGCCGGTGAGGTTTTGTTTAAGACACCAATCATTTAAATGCTGTTCTGAGCGAAAGTTAGAAGGTTCTGTTATATCTTGGCGAATAACGAGACCGCGGACAGCAGAAGTTTTGGTTTCTTCATCTTCTGCGTTCGTGCCAACGTTACCTATATGGGGGAATGTGAAATTAATAATTTGTCCAGCGTAAGATGGGTCAGTTAAAATTTCCTGATAACCGGTCATGGAAGTATTAAAGCATACCTCTCCGAAGGTTGTGGTTTCTTTACCAAAACCATATCCCCAAAAAACAGATCCATCATCTAGCACCAATACGGCAGTTATATTTTCGTGTGGTGGGATAAGGGCGTTTTCTGTGTCAGTCATGGGCATAAAGACTTTATATAAATTGTTGGGTTATATTCTTTACGATCAAACTTTCTTATTAGACCATTCGATGCGTAAATTGACCGGAACATAATCAATCGATTTAAGGGCGTCAAGAAAATAAGAAGTAATTTACAAATAAAAATTATCCTTTAAAATCAATAACTTACAATAAAATTTGATGTTGCATTTCTAACAGTTTTGGGTTAGTATCTCTCTTTCCTGTAATTAAAAGCCGACTGACTTTGAGATGTCATATGTCGGCATTTTCGTAAAATAAGGATATAAAACAATATGTTGCGTGAAAAATTTAATACAGCGATGAAAGAGGCCATGCGGTCAAAAGATAAGCGTCGCTTGAGTACCATACGTTTAATCATGGCTGCGATTAAAGACAGGGACATCTCAGTTCGTACCGAATCGGATAGTAAAGTAGGCGATCCGGAAATTATTGAAATCCTCTCCAAAATGGTTAAGCAACGTCACGAAAGCTGTAAAGCTTATCAGGAAGCTGGACGTGATGAACTTGCTAAACAAGAGAGTGATGAGATCGAAATTATTAGCGAGTTTTTACCACGTCAATTGGATGATGCAGAAGTTGAGACAGCGGTTAAAGCAGCTATTGATGAAACCGGAGCATCAGGACTTAAAGATATCGGTAAGATTATGGCCATGTTAAAGGGTAATTATTCTGGCCAAATGGATTTTTCAAAAGCAAGTGCGCTTACTAAAGATTTATTATCATAAGGCTTGACTGGAACACGTCATTATCTAATTTAATGTTAGATATTCATTTTATTAGAATTTAAAGTACCATTATGGGATTTACGCCAGATTTTCTTGAAGAAATAAGAAATCGACTGCCTGTTAGCGACGTCGTCGGTCGAAAAGTGCGCTTAACACGTAAGGGACGCGAGCATACTGGCCTATGCCCATTCCATAATGAGAAAACCCCTTCTTTTACGGTAAATGATGAAAAAGGTTTTTACCATTGTTTTGGATGTGGGGCACATGGCGATGTCATTAATTTTACATTGGAGACTGAGGGCCTTTCTTTCCCTGAGACAGTTGAGCGGCTTGCTGGACAGGCAGGTCTAGAAATTCCCAAACAAACCCCATATGATCAGAAAAAAGCGAAAGTGAAAAAATCACTTTATGATGTGATGGAAGCGGTCACGCATTGGTTTGAAAGTCAATTGGTGGCGCAGGCCGGCGCAGAAGGCCGCTCATATATCAAACAAAGGGGCCTTACAAAAGAAACGGTCAAAAAATTTAGATTAGGATTTGCGCCAAATAGCAAAAATGCTCTTAAAGAAGCAATGCTTGCACGTGATGAAATTACAGAAGAAATGCTTATTGAAGCGGGAATGCTAATTAAACCAGATGACGGTGCTGAAAGTTATGATCGTTTTCGTCACCGCATTATGTTCCCCATTACGGACCGTCAAGGGCGAGTTGTTGCTTTCGGTGGAAGGGCACTTTCATCACAAGCAAAAGCAAAATACCTAAATTCACCAGAAACACCATTATTTCATAAAGGGCGATTACTTTATAACTTAAGTGGCGCTAGAAAAGCAGCCTTTGAAAAGGGACGGCTCTTAGTTGCAGAAGGCTACATGGATGTCATTGGTCTTGCGCAGGCCGGATTTCCTGAAGGGGTGGCCCCGCTCGGTACGGCGGTCACCGAAGATCAAATTAGAGAAATGTGGCGGCTCACCCCCGAACCGATGATGTGTTTTGATGGAGATAAAGCAGGACAGCGTGCAGCCATTCGTGTGGTTGATCGTTCATTGCCGCTTTTAAAGCCAGGGCATTCTTTGAAGTTTGTCTATCTACCTGAAGGAGAAGATCCTGACAGTTATGTAGCAGGGCAAGGGGCAAATGCCTTTGAAAATCTTCTTTCTGAAGGAAAGCCGTTAGCATCGGTGCTATGGGAAGAATTGATTAGTAAGGGCGACCATAACACACCAGAACAAAGGGCTGGTCTGGAGCAAAAAATAGCCCGCGTTTTGAATGATATTCAAGATCAAAAAATCCGTGGGTATTATGAAAATGACTTTGGGCGTCGATTAAAAAACCTGTTTGGCGGCGACTTTGTTCCAGAGATAAATTTGCATGATCAGTCTTTCAATCAGCAAAATAGAGAGAATCAGCAGAAAAACTGGGATAGAGGCTTTAATCAAAAAAGAGGCTTTTCTAGAGGTAAAGAAGAAAAAAGCATTGGAAACCTAAATAAAACAAAAATAGGTAAATCTAATAATTCTTCATTGTTAGATCGGGAAAGGCTAATCATACTAACGGTTTTAGAGCATCCTTGGCTTTTAGAACAGCACGAAGAGCAGTTTGCAACCTTCGAATTCGAATCGGAAGAGCTTGACAAAGTCCGTAATGAAATCATACGTATAGCTAGTCGCGACTCGGACCTTGAAAAAGACCGCCTGAGACACCAAATGTTAGAAGCAGGTTTGGGCCAGGCTATAGAAATCATATTCAGGCAAGGCGTGTTGACAGCCCAGAATTTTACTGGGTCAAAATCTTCTCGTGAAGAAACGGAAGAAACATGGAAGCATTCTATTGAACTTTTCCAACTTGCAAAGTTGGAGCAGGAGATTGCTTCATATGGTTCAAAGGATTTAAATGAAGAAGATTATGCGCGCTTGCAAGCACTGAAAGAAGAGCATTCAGCAAGCCTAAAAAAATTAACTGAAGTATCAGATTGATGAGAACATCTTTTTGAACTTAACAATTTTATAGTGTTTAAAATTATTTGAGGTTTATACATGGCGGAAAAAGCCAAGAAGTCAGATAAGACGACAGAAGTCGCAGACGCACCAGTAGTTGATAGTCAAGATGCCGTAAAAAAGATGATCGCCGCAGCTAAAAAGCGCGGATATATCACCTATGACGCTCTTAATGAAGCACTGCCGCAAGATCAAATGTCATCTGAGCAAATAGAAGACGTTATGACGATGTTATCGGAAATGGGTATTAACGTTATTGATAATGCCGATGCGGATGAAGCTGGTGAAGGTTCTGAAGAAGATGCAAAGCCAGCTGCAAAAAAGGCCGTGGAAACTAAGCCTGAGACAAAAGCGCCTGCTGACAGAACTGATGATCCTGTGAGAATGTATCTGCGTGAAATGGGAAGTGTTGAGCTTCTTTCGCGTGAAGGTGAAATCGCAATTGCAAAACGTATTGAAGCCGGTCGTGAAACGATGATTTCCGGACTTTGTGATAGTCCGCTAACATTTAACGCTTTGGCTGCTTGGGGCGAAATGCTCGAAGAAGAAGAAATTCTGCTGCGTGATGTCATTGACCTTGATGCAATGTATGGGAATGATCCAACACAAGAAACAGATGCTGTTCCTGCTGCGGATTCAAAGGATGAAGAGGCTGATGACGTTGCCGACAGCGATGATAAAGATGCTCTTGAAAATAAGGATGATAACGAAGATAAAAGTGAAGCAGATGAAGGTGTAGAAGAAACAGCCGATGATGACGATGATGACGACGACGATGATGAAGGCGTCACAATGTCACTTGCTACGATGGAAGAAGCGCTTCATCCTCGGGTGATGGAGATATTTGCTGAAATTCGTAAAATTTATAAAAAGTTCTCCAAACTTCAAGATTTGCGTCACGAATCAAATATTGGAAACGTCCAATTAACACCGGCGCAAGAAAAGCGTTACCGCAAACTGAGCGATGACCTCATTGTAATGGTAAATAACCTTCGTCTTAATAATAATCGGATTGAAGCATTACTTGAGCAACTTTATTCCTCAAGTAAGCGCCTAATGGGACTTGAAGGAAAAATGCTCCGTCTTGCGGAACGTTATAAAGTTAGTCGTAAATCGTATCTTGAGAATTACTGGGAACGTGAGCTCGAGCCTGATTGGGTTAAAACCATGGGCAAAGAAAAAGGCAAAGGCTGGGATAGTTTCATTTCAAACGAAGCAGATATTATCCAAAATATGCGCGATCAGGTTAAGGAAATTGCAAGAGACGTAGGTCTTAATGTTTCTGAATTCCGTGTCATAGTAAATAAAGTTCAAAAAGGTGAAAAAGAAGCGCGTATCGCTAAAAAAGAAATGGTTGAAGCGAACCTTAGGCTCGTAATTTCTATTGCGAAAAAATACACGAACCGTGGACTTCAATTCCTTGATCTTATCCAAGAAGGTAATATTGGCTTGATGAAAGCGGTGGATAAGTTTGAATACCGTCGCGGATATAAATTTTCGACTTATGCGACATGGTGGATTAGACAGGCTATAACGCGTTCAATTGCGGACCAAGCCCGTACAATTCGTATACCGGTTCATATGATTGAAACCATCAATAAGTTGGTGCGTACAGGTCGCCAGATGATGCATGAAATAGGCCGTGAAGCAACGCCAGAGGAACTCGCCGCACGTCTTTCAATGCCACTTGAAAAAGTACGTAAAGTTATGAAGATCGCCAAAGAGCCGATCTCGCTTGAAACGCCTATCGGCGATGAAGAAGACAGTCATTTAGGTGATTTCATTGAAGATAAAAATGCGATACTTCCGGTTGATAGTGCTATTCAGACAAACTTACGTGATACGACGACGCGTGTTCTTGCGTCCCTGACACCACGTGAAGAACGGGTTCTTCGTATGCGATTTGGTATTGGTATGAATACTGACCACACGTTAGAAGAAGTCGGACAGCAGTTCTCTGTAACACGTGAACGGATCAGGCAGATCGAAGCAAAAGCACTTCGTAAATTAAAACATCCTAGCAGGTCACGAAAGCTTCGTAGTTTCTTGGATAAGTAATATTTTAAGCCCGTTTATATGACGGGCTTAAAAAAAATCGCGATCAATGAATTTCTTCTCTAGGCAATTAATTTATAATCTGCTAGGTAAGCATTTCCAAATCGCGAAGGGGGCCTGTAGCTCAGTTGGTTAGAGCAAACCGCTCATAACGGTTCGGTCGTAGGTTCGAGTCCTACCAGGCCCACCATTTCCCCCAAAGATTAAAAGAAATAAATTTCTGCAAATATCTTTGCTTGAATTGAACATTGTTATTCAATAAGACATTTATAGTCTTACTTATAATCATAAATACTTCTATTTGTTTACTTTTTACATAACTCAAGATTATTTAATTTTAATATTTTTCAAGCTTTGATGATGCATAAATTTTACTTTACACCTAACAACTATTGTGTGAGAAATATATTCTCAGAGCTTCAAAAAGTAATATTTAAACTCCTTCTTTTGGCCTTATTATTTTCTTTATCCAACCCTACGTTTGCGGTGGAGTTAAAGGATAAAATTCGTTTCAATTACGGGTATGATAAGATCACAGCGAAAAACCCGCTCATATCGGAAGATCAAGTAACGACGGATGAAACCTTTACCCCAAAACAGAGCATACGCCATACTCATACATTCGGGTTGACTTATTTATATTTATGCTTACAGCTTTATCACTTACATTTGGGGTCTTCTCAATCGCAAGTTCACAAGAATTAGATGAACAAGCGCTAATTAAGCGCGGTAAACTAATGTTCTTAAGGTGCCGTTCTTGCCATTCAGTTGAGCAGGGTGGCGCTCATAAGGTTGGCCCTAATTTATATGGTTTATTTGGCTCCCAAATAGCCTCAAAAGAAGGATTTATTTATTCTGATGCCATGACAAATGCGGATGTAGTTTGGTCACATGACACACTTGAAACATTCATCACAAAACCGACTGATTTTATGCCGAATACCAAAATGGCATTTGTGGGTTTGCCGAAAGAGCGAGATAGAAAAGCTTTAATTGCATATCTTAATTCAGTCACGTCTCAATAGTGAAGCCGTTGAAAGACAATTGAATTTGAAATTCACTTTATGACATTTATCACTGACTTTAGATTGCATATGGATAATAATGTATAGATGGGATTTAATTTTTTTAATATCGACCAAAATAAACACTTAGGTTCTTTTACGAGAAGGCGCCTACTTGTGACGGCGAGCGCTGTTGCTTTGTTTCCGCTGATTAAATTAAACGCAAAAACTCTTCTGAAAACGAATAAGAATATTGCTTTTCAAACTTATGGGGAGGGTGATTTAACGCTTGTTTTTGTGCATGGGTGGTCATGCGATAGTTCTTATTGGTCCGAACAACTAGATTTTTTCAGCCAAAACTATCATGTCGTGACTATTGATCTTGGTGGACATGGTGCATCAAATGTGATGAGGACAGATTACACCATTGAAAGTTTCGGCGATGATGTTTTAAGCGTATTAGATCAATTAGATAGCGAAAACATTATCTTAGTAGGTCACTCCATGGGTGGTCCAGTGGCTGTTGACGCAGCAAGCAAATTAGGTGACCGTGTAAAAGCGGTTATCGGTATTGATACATTAAAAAATGTGGGCGCTGAACCGATGTCACTTGATGCAGCAAGAAATGCCTGGGTTCCATTTAAGGATGATTTTAAGAATAGTATTGCTTCATTTGTGCTAAATTCATTTTTCATTGAAACTTCTTCACCATTGTTAGTCAATAGAGTTTTAAGTGATATGGCGTCAGCAGATCCAAAAATTGCCCTTAGCGCTGGCGCTGGGCTTTTAAGTTATAATACGCCGCGCGCAGTTCGTAAAATCGCTAATATTCCGCTCACACTTATAAATGCCCCAGAAGACCCAACGAAAATAGAGGTACTCGAGCAAGTGCATGGCAATCACAATGTCATCATTATTCCGGAAACGGGACATTTCGTCATGATGGAAAAGCCAGTTCAATTTAACGCTACCCTCCATGATGAAATAGAAAGATTAATAGCTAAATGAGTATAAAGCGCGCTTTTGTATCATTGAATAATGGTAATCAAGTTCATTATCGCACCGCGGGCAAGGGCGCTCCTTTGGTGATGCTTCATCCGTCGCCACAAAATTCAGAAACTCTTATTCCTGCTATTTCTAAGTTCTCAGAATATTGTCAATGTTTCGCGTTAGATACGCCAGGATATGGTCTATCAGATGATATTGACGTGGAAATTCCAGAAATTGGTGATTATGTCGGACCAATAATGGAAGCTATTACCAATCTTGGAATAGATAAGTTTTGTTTATATGGATCTGCAACCGGTGGGCAAATTGGAATTGAGCTCGCAAAAAGGTTTCCAGACCGTATTTTACTATTAATGCTGGATACCAATGGCCATTTCACACAAGAGGAAATAGAGAACACGATGGATGGATATTTCCCGCTTGTCGATGCAAAGCGAGATGGTGGTCATCTACTTACTTATTGGGATATGTGTCGCCATCTTTATGTTTCTTTCCCATGGAATAGCTCAAAAGCACAAGATAAAATTAATATTGATTTACCTTCTGCAGAAGCCATTCATACTATTTTTCTTCGATATCTAAGTGCGGGTGAAACTTATGCAAAAGCTTATATGGCTGCGTTAAAAACTGAGCATGTTGGGCATATAATTGATGTAAAAGTTCCTACAACAATATTGCGTTGGCAAGGTAGTATTCTTCTTAGTGCAACTGATGCGCTTATTGAAAAAGGATTAGCTGATAATTTCCAAGTTTTAAATGCTGGGCCTACTCTTGATGAAAGATATCAAGTCCAGCTTGATGCGTTAAAGGAATTATATCTTCAGAATCCTGCGCTGACTGAAAAAGTAAGTATTCAAAGTGATAAAAAGAAATTAAGGCGATATGTTTATAACGGTAAGGATGTGTCGGTAAATTATCTCCATAATAACCGTACTGAAAAGAAACCTGTTATCATTATTCATGATTTAGGGGCTTCTATAAATACTATACCAAAAATTGAGTTTAAAGACCGCCCTATATTTATCGCTGATCTGCCTGGCCATGGGGACAGTTCTCCTTTGACAGAAAATTTATCAATTAATGATTTTACAAAACCGTTAGTGGAAATGTTTAATGAATTAAACATAGATGCATTTGATATAATTGCTTTTGGTTCGGGGGCGATAGTCGCGTTTGAATTATCAGACATTTTGAATGTTGAAAATATAAGTATTTTTGATCTCATTCCGATTAATGATTCCATGAAGTTCGACAATAATCAGATATTGCCGAAAATTGATGGTTCACACATTCCAACAATATGGGCGATGGCACGAGATAGTGAATTATATTATCCATGGAATATCCATAACCGTGAAAATATATTACATAGCGACCCAAACCTTAATCCATCATATCTTCATGAAAAAGCGGTAAATATTTTTAGAACGGTATATATTCAAAAAGACCTCGAATTAATTAAAACAAGTTATAAGTGGGATGAGAAAATTCAAAACTCAAAATCAACAATTCGAATGGCGTATAGTGCTAATTACCCAGATAAATTGAAAGTTACTCATTCTCTAAAAACTCAACATGTAACTATAGAATTGCCAGAGGATACTTCTCTATGGGTAGATTTATTGTTTAATTAAAGCTTATGGTATTTAGCAAATTTTAGGAGTGACCGATGGAAGAAAACTTATATTCCTCCACTTATCAAATTCTTGTGTTTATTCATTTATTGCTCTTCGTTTTATGGCTTGGTGCGGATGTTGGTGTATTTTTGTTGGGCCAACATTTTCGCAAACGTGAAAAATATGATCTTTCACAAAGAATGGTATTGCTTCAATTACTTGTTAATTTGGACATGGTGCCTCGTTCAGCTTGGGCTCTTATGGTGCCTATTACAATTTCTATGTTGGCTGTCGGTGATTATTGGGCACTAACGACTTGGTGGCTATTATTGGCTTGGATAATTGGCGGGTTTTGGTTATGGCTCGCTTGGGATGCGCATATTCATGATCAAACAACACGTGCGACGCGGGATAGAAAAATTGAATTTGTTCTTAAAATATTACTCACCATATTTTATTTAGGATTAGGCGTTACTTCTTTCGTTACAGGAGAGCCGTTAATGCCGGCATGGCTTGCAAGTAAGGCGTTTTTGTTTGGGCTTATTTTTGCGGCTGCGATTATGATTGATGTCACTTTTAAGCCTGTAGGGGGGCATCTAGGCAGGTTATTATCGGAAGGATCATCTGATGAAACAGAAGTGCCTCTTTTAAAAACTATGAACCGGACAAGAATTTGGGTTTGGGCCGTTTATGCCTTGTTATTCATGAATGCTTTTATTGGAAATATTAAACCGTTTGAATGCATGAGTAATTGTCACTAAATTATTTTTCAATAGAATAAAACTCAATATTAGCGCCGTCAGGTGTCTTGATAGAAAAGATATTTATGTCCCCGTAAGGAGCAATTGTGATCTTTGAAATCTCAGGATTATCTGAAAGTCCGCGGTTTATTAATTCTTGTTTTGCTAATTTGGCTGATGCAACAGGAAATTTAATAGAAAGAATGCCGAAGTTCGGCGCATGGCAATTCGCTGCATAATCTTCTCCCTCCAGATCCATAAACTCTACCAGCTCCACTCTTCCTACTTCGCTTTTCTGAGGATAAAGAATTCCTGCTTGATATCGCGATGTCGTTGTTAAATTAATAGGAATTCCCAAGGGCATTTGTGCTGCTTCTTTAGCAACCGTCGGCTCATTGCCGTAAAAGAAGGTATCAAAACCAAGCATATCGATGAAGAATTTTCGTGAGTTTTCTCTGTTTTTTACTGTTTGCATAATATTAAACGGAAGAGATAATCGGTCAAATTTTGGAAAGCTTTCTGGAAGCGGTGGTGAAAGTCTTTCATATGCTTCAATTTGTAATCCTTGGGGCCCTTTAAAAATAACAATCTTTAATTTTGAAGGACCAAATTCCAGATCTGTTACCGGTGTTTCTGTCCACCAACTCATTCGAATTGCATCATCATAAATTTGTTCTAGGTTGCTGGCCCTCATCATAATGCTTGTATAGCAACCAGTATCCCACGGACGAGCACCTGGCCTAATCGGGGTTTGCTTTTGGCCTTTTATTTCAATCAATCGGATATAGCCAAATTTTGTGCCTTTTGCTTTTAATACCATTGATTGTGCGGTGGTATTCTTATCTAATCCTAAGTGATTTAAAAATGCTTTATCTTCTTCACCACGCCAGATCATCTCATATTCGGCGATCTCAAGAAAAAAGCGCGCAGCTTCATCGATATCATAAGTGCTGACGACGACTTCTTGCCACGGATTGGTTGTTATTGGTTTAACGGTGGTAGAAGTATCAGCGTACGCTCGTAACGATAATGATTGAAAAACGGTGATAATAATTACAGTAAAAATTGTTTTCATAATGTGATTGCGCATATTCTCGCTTTCTAATTATTCTTAAAAAAGGAAGAAGGGATAAGAAACGCGCTTATTCCTGCAATGAAAAGGGGGACGGAAAAAATAATAAATAGCATTTGAATAGATACACCTGCATCAAAAATAATACCGAATAATGCGGGCCCTGCGATGGCACCGGTTCGGCCAATGCCCATTGCCCACCCGATCCCTGTCGTTCTTATATTTAATGGATAAACTCTCGCGGCTGCAGGGTAAAATCCTGTCATGCCACCCTGAACGGTAAAGCCAATTAAGAGGATTAATAAAAACATGATGAAGTAACCCATATTAAGATTAGCGTAGAGTGACATTAATATAAAACCACCGGTCATATATAAAAAAATCAAACGATTTAATCCCATGTGCGCTGCTAAATAACCTATGCCGACAGTCCCTGCAAAAGCACCAAGGTTTAATACAGTTCCAGCATAAGTCGCGAGTTCAAAAGGCATTCCGGTCGTTGTAGCAATATTCGGTATCCAGCTGATGAGCGTATAGAGCGTCATAAATGAAAAGAAGACACCTGACCAAAGTAAAAGAGTGGAAAGTTTTAAATTATTACTGAATAAAGCCGTTACTTGAATTGATGCGGTTTTTTTGTTTGGTTTTTCCGGCAAGATTTCTAAAGCAGCATGCCCCATGGATTTAAGTAAAATGTTGATCATTTTCAAAGCATTTTTTGGTTGTTTCTTTGCGAGAAATTCTAATGATTCAGGCATAAAGAAATAAATTAATGGTATCATCGCGAGAGAAAAACAACCGGCCGTAAGATAAGCGGCACGCCATCCATAAAGCGGAACCACCCACGACACAAAAAGACCAGTTAAAATAGCACCAATAGGCCAGCCTGCTTGAAAAAAGGCAACATTAAAATCGCGTCTTTTGTCGTTGGAGAACTCGGTTGCCATTGCCGCCATGGTAGGCAGAAGACAGCCGATACCAATACCTGTCATCAGTCTTAAAATTAACATCAAACCATAACTATCAATTACGGCAGTCGTTAGCATACTGATCGCGACGAGCGACATGGAAAACATGATCATTTTTGCACGGCCAATTTTGTCCGCGATAGGAGCGAGTAAAAGACACCCAATCATCATCCCAATTAGGCCAACACTAAAAATATATCCCAGTTCCGTTTTTGAAAGACCCCACTCTGTTTCTAGTTTGGTGGCCGTAAAAGACACCACAAGAATATCCATGCCATCTATCATATTGAGAATAAAACACATTACGACCACGATGACTTGTATTGTACTCATGGGACTATCAGCAACTAATCTGTGAAGATGGTTTTGATTTTCGTCAGGATTATCTTGTTTAGACATTGATGTATTTTGGCTCTCTTGTGTCACAATAAGACTGTCCCATCATCCGAATTATCGATTTTTTGAGTGATATTCAATATTTGGCATCATATCAAGGCTTAAGGCCATGCGGTTGGTGTAATTAAAAAAGGCCGCTACATCAGCAATGTCAAATAAATCAGCTTCTGAAAAACCTGCTTCTGTTAACTTAAAAGTGTCTTCGTTTGATATTAGTTCGGGCGTTTTTGTTAACTTTTCAGCATATTCTAGCATTGCGAAATGTCGCCCCTCTAGACCGGCAGCGCGCCAATTCATAACAAGTAACTCTCCTAGTTCAGGATCATCAGCAAGTTCACGCACGGCCTGCCCATGTGCCACAAGACAATAATAGCATTTGTTGCAGGATGAGACGACCACAGCAATCATTTCCCGTTCAAGGACAGATAAACCAGAAGTGCCCAACACTACTTCATTATACATGCGGCTAAATGTACGAAACTTATTTTGATTAAATGTATAGGTTAGCAGTACGTTAGGAATAATGCCTAGTTTCTCTTTACAAATATTAAGATATTTTTTGACATCATCATCAAGACTATCGAAATCGGGAACTTTCAGATTCATAACATGGTCTGGTTGTGGCATTCTTAATTTCCTTCCTGCATTTTCTCTATCTTAATCAAATATCAGTTCTGAATCATCTAGTATCCTACAAAGAGCGACACCACGGTTTTTGCCACTGTATAAATTTTGAAGGCCATATGGCATATTTTCAAACCCTATCGTTATATCCTCTTTTACTTTTATAAGGCCGTCTTTAATCCATTTAGCGATTTTTTCTTCTGCCTCGGAAAAATCAGCTTCATGGTTATAGACAAAAAAACCATTCATCGAAGAATTCGTTGATCTAAGGTTGGTATAATTGCTAGGGCCGAACGGCTCATCTAACATGTATTCTGATATTGAACCGCATAACACTATCCGAGAATTCATGGCTAAGTTATTCAATGCTGCGACCAGAGTTTCACCGCCAACATTGTCGAAATATATGTCTAATCCATCACTTGCTAATTCATTAACTCTATTGGCGACGTCTTCATTTTTATAATCTATGACACTGTCTGCCCCCAGTGATTTTACGAAATCACATTTTTCTTTACCGCCAGCGATACCAATAACAGTACATCCTAATATTTTTGCTATTTGGGTAACAATGGATCCGACACCACCGCCAGCACCAGAGACAAGTACGGTGTCGCCGGCTTTTGGAAAGCCACATTTTACAAAACCACAATATGCACTAAATCCTGTCATGCCCAATTGACTGACACCTAATGAATAGGAAAGACCTCTTTGAGGCATTTTATAAAAACGCTCTCGTTTCGTGCCTTTAGAAATTTTATATGTTTGCCAGCCGATTTGCCCTTGAACGACATCACCAACTTGATAATCGGGATGCTTGCTATCGATGACTTGACCAACGCCACGTCCGTGAATGACGTCACCTATGGAAAGTGGTTTTTCACCTGCGGCTGAAATTCCTTGCATATACATACGCATTACCGGGGCGAGGTTTAAATAATGCGTTCTTAATAAAAATTCCCCATCATTAAGAGTAGCGACTTGTTCTTGATGAAATTCAAAATCGGTTATTTTGACATTACCATCAGGTCTTGCAGCAATGCGCCATTGGTTATTTATTAAATTCTGCATTATTACTCTCCAGGACTTTTGACGTTATCTTAGGTGGATGGTAACTGCAAGTCGGTGACAAATATCATTGCGTTTATTGCTTTAAAAATATTCAATAAGAAGTGTAGGGTATATTCAATCAAGGACAGATATAATGATCAAAATTATTAACCGAGCAATTTCATATTTTCTCGCAACCATCATGTTATTTTCAGCAAACATAGTAAATGCTCAGGAAGATATTCCCGTTCAATCTTTTATGACTAATGCGGCAATATATGTGAAAGACATGGAAGCGTCTTTGAAATTTTATACGGAATATATGGGGTTCATCAATCGGTCTGATAGCCCTGTGACACCAGGAAAATCAAAGGATACACTTGGTATTGATCAGGAAATAGACACGCGTATCGTTTATTTAAGCCCGAAGCCAGAATATACGGAACTGGGAAGTTTCGCTGGTGGGTTAGCACTCGTAGAAATTAAAAGTGATACTCTCCATGAATATAACAGAGTAATGGATAGTATAAAAGCCGTTCATGGTGAGACAACGATGGTTCATAGAGTTCAAAATATTAAAAAGATTTATAAATCTCTAGTCGATAATGGTATTCAAATCGTTACCCCACTTTACCCCACTTTCTCCTAGCGCTACAGGGCGATCTATGTCTTTTTCAGCGTTTGACCCGAATGGTATTAGGGTTGAAATGTATGAAATGATCCCTCAGGAAAACTAAGGAAATAATATGCCTAGAACCGCTCATTATATCGACTGTCAATTTGGTCAACTTCATTATTACCAACAAGGGGAAAATGAAAAAAATGTGCCATTGATATGTTTCCATATTTCCCCTTATTCAGGAAGGTATTATGAGAAATTCCAACAGAAGATATCCTCTGACAGGATAGTCATTTGTCCTGATACACCAGGGTATGGTGGATCATCAGCACCAGCTAATCCAGCTTCCATCGAAGAAATTACAAAAGCAATGGTGGAGTTAGTGAATAGTTTGGGCTATGAGCAAGTCGATCTTTTAGGATTTCATACTGGCGTTCTAATTGCGGCAGAACTTACAAATATATTACCAGATAAGATTCGCAAGCTTATAATTCCTGGTATTCCATTAGTTCCAAAAGATAAAAGATCAGCATTCCGTAAAAACTATGAAACACCGCGTCCGTATTTTGAAGACAAAGGTTTCCTTGCAAATAAATGGAATGAGGGCTTAGAGAGTGAGAAAGAGGGCTGGAATAATGAGCGCAAAATTGAAATGTTTGCGGAAGTGATGAGAGCTGGTCTTAAATCTAACTGGGGTTTTATGGCTGTATTTGATTATGATATTGAAAATAGTCTCTCATTAATAGAAAAACCTGTTCTCATTCCAATTCCAGATGAAATGCTTGCAGCAAGTTCAAGAGCAGCGGCGGGTTTATTCAAAAATGCAGAAGTGATTGAAATGCCGCATATTCAAGCGGATTTGTTTGAAAATTGTCCCGCTGAATTCATTGATCAAATAAGGGTATTTCTAACCTAGCAATGTCGGGTGTGACATTTATCAATGTGTTATTCAGTTTAAATGTGAATGCTAGAGAAAATTTAAAACAATAAGGAATATTGATATGGATATAATGATGCATGATGTACTCAGGTGGTTACATGTAATATTTGCAGCATATTGGTTGGGCGGTGAATGGGGGGTATTCAATGCTTCGACAAATGTCGCTAATGCAAAATTAAGTTTTGAAGATCGTATGCGGCATATGGAAACGGCGTACCGTATCGATATATTACCGCGTTCCGCAATTATTTGGCTGCTGCCTGTTGGGTTCCATATGGCCGATAATTTAGGCTTATCACCGGTGACGGGCATTTGGGTTCCGATCGTCTGGGTCGCAACAGCACTTTGGTGGTGTTTAATTTTTGCGGCATTTAAAAACCGTGGAACACAGCTCGGTATTAAGATTACAGAATTTGACGATAAAATTCGCTACATTGTTATTCCTGGCCTTTGGTTTTTAGGCGGCTATACGCTTTACACAGGTGAAGTTTTAGGCACTGGAATGGAAGTTTACGGACAATATTGGTTCGCAACGAAACTTGTATTCTTCGGATTTATTTTAATCATCGGCTTGGCACTTAGAATAATTATGAAAGGCTGGGCTGTTGCGTTTCACAGATTACGCGATGAAGGTTCTAATCCGGAAATCGAGGCGATTTTCACGGACACATTAGCGTTGGGTCGTAAATGCGCTTATATTTACTGGGTTAGTATTATTTCGATGGCCTTCTTAGGGGTTACAAAACCTTTTTAAAGAATTACATGCTGCCTAATACTGTGGCGCCTCTTTTAAATAAGGGGCGTCCTTTTTTTTTAAAAGGCCTTGCCGCCAACAACATCACCGACCGCACCACGAAACGTGTTTATGGATATTTTGTCCCAGATGTCAGCAGAATAATAAGGGTCACCCTTAAGTAAATTTTCGGCTTCACTTTTGTCGTCTGTCTTATAGATCAGAATTGATCCCACTATTGTTTTATTGTCATCAGCGAACATTGGCCCGGCAACAATAATCTCATCCATAATACTGACGACATAATCACTATGAGCCATTAATAATTCGTCGCGAGTTTTCTTAACACCTTCGTCTAAATGGTCAATGGCGTGTACAACTGTAAACAGATGTCTTTTTTTGATTGTCACTCACCATAATACTCTCCTTTAGGCATGCCTGCTTCTGGAAGGAAACCATATAAAGTTTCTTCTGGTAAAGCCTCTTTAACGATTTCTCTTACGTGTAATAATTTCTCAATATCGATACCTGTTTCATAACCCATAGAATTTAACATGAAGACCAAATCTTCTGTAACAATATTCCCGCTTGCACCCGGGGCGAATGGACAACCACCGATGCCGCCAAGACTTGCATCGAAAGTGGTGATGCCGTGATCGAGAGCCGCGACAACATTTGCAAGCCCAAGTCCGCGGGTATTATGAAGATGTAATCCAGTTAAATTCTGTTCACCGATTTCACTTTTAACGGCTTTAACCAGTTTGATAATATGGTTTGGTGTGGCATATCCTGTCGTATCGGAAAGACCAACTTCATTACAACCCGCATCCATTAATGCATAAGCGATTTCTATAATCTTACTTTTTGAAACTTTACCCTCAAGCGTGCATCCAAATGCCGTTGAAATACCACCTTCAAATTTTGGTTTTTTGTCGGATGGCATTGTTTTTATCAGGGCGACAATATTTTTTACTTCCTCAATCATTTGAGCGTGAGTGCGGTTCACATTTTTTAGACTATGTGTTTCGCTTGCAGAAAGAGGAATGGTTATTTTATGAGCCCCGGCTTTAATTGCGTTTTCTGCTCCTTTTAGATTTGGAACCAAAACGGCAACGGTTAAATTCGGAATGGTCAATGCATGTGCAACTAGTTCAGCGGTGTCAGCCAATTGCGGTAATAATTGAGCAGGGACAAATGAACCAACCTCGATTTCAGGCACACCCGCATCTGCGGCGGCGGATATCCATTTCTTCTTGGCTTTTAGCGGCATAATTGTTTTTATGCTCTGGAGGCCATCACGCGGTCCGACCTCACTTATCTCAATAAAATTTTTATTTTTCATTTTCAGTCTTTCTTGTCAAAATAGGTGACTATTTTTATTGATCATGCCCTTAATAAAATATATAAATAAATGATATAATGATATAACAAAATGATATTTAATTCAATTTAGGAAAAATGATGTCTGATGAACATGGTTTACCATTAGAGGGTGTTAAAATAATTGAATTCACCCACATGGTTATGGGGCCAACAGTGGGTGTCATTCTTGCGGATTTGGGTGCAGATGTTATTAAAGTTGAACCAATCGGTGGCGACAATACACGAAGATTGGTGGGTTCTGGGTCTGGTTATTTCCCAATGTATAATCGAAATAAAAAAAGTATTACGTTAAATTTAAAGTCTGAAGAAGGACTTGCGGTGGCGCACAAGTTAATTGCTGATACGGATGTGATGATTGAAAATTTCCGACCAGGTGCAATGGATAAGCTAGGTTTAGGATATGACCAGCTTAATGAAATTAATGACCAACTTATTTATTGTTCTGAGAAAGGGTTCTTAGAAGGGCCATATGCCCATAGAACGGCCCTTGATGAAGTGGCGCAAATGATGGGTGGGCTGGCTTATATGACGGGTGAGCCCGGTAAACCAAGTAGAGCGGGCGCAAGTGTTATTGATGTAATGGGTGGCATGTTTGGCGTTATTGGAATTTTAGCTGCATTAAAGCAGCGTGAGAAAACGGGCAAAGGTCAAAGAGTACAAAGTTCATTATATGAAAGTACTGTTTTTCTCATGGGGCAACATATGGCACAATATTCTGTAACCGGAAAAGCAGCAGCGCCGATGCCTGTACGTGTTTCAGCTTGGGCAATTTATCAGGTGTTTAACACAAAGGATAATGAGCAACTTTTTGTTGGAGTTGTATCAGATACGCAATGGCGTAAATTTTGCGAAAGCTTTGGCCTTGATGAATTGGCAAATAACCCAGAATATGAAAATAACACGAGTAGGGTGCAACGCAAAAAAGAATTGGTTCCTATCGTTCAGCAAGTTTTTATGAATTATACAAAACAAGAACTGATGGAAAAACTTGAACATACTGGTCTTCCCTTTGCGCCTATTACTGAGCCTACTGATCTTTTTGATGATCCTCACTTAAATGCATCTGGTGGTTTATTGGATTTAAATATTCCAGGTGGAGACACTACTAGTTTACCTGCTCTACCAATCGAAATGAACGGTAAAAGAATGGGTGTTCGTCATGATCTTCCAGAAATAGGCGAACAGACAGAAACCATTCTGATCGAAAATGGTTTCTCATCTGAACAAATTGAAAAATTTAAATCAGATGGAATTATTGGTTAAGGGTGCATCCTGCTTGAAGCCAGCGTAAGTTGATACCAGAGAGTGCAGCGTTATATTCTCCCCATGCATATGAAACAGCTTTCTCTTGTCCTTCTTTAAGCGCATAAATCACAAGACTATCTTGCCCGTTTCCATATGGCCACCGAACGTTTCGCAAACGAATGGCCATTTTTTCAGGGTTAGAGCCTGTTTTCGCCATCCAGATTTCTCCACCCTGGTCATGGATAGGTTGGTTTGCTGTGAAGTTCCACCCACTTTCCATTTCATCATTTTGGACGCCCATCCAGCAAGTAAAATAACGCGCTTTATTTAGCTTTAGCGGATCGATTTTTTCGCTACCAAATGTATATGTACCATCTGCGCGACGTCCGCTCTCATAGGTCCAGTAACTGTTTTCACTTAAAACGAAGTGTCCAGTGATATAAAGACTGCCACCTCTTCTGCTTTCAATCGTGCAGTTATCAGGTGAAATTTTACCGACAAATTCATTGGCACTTCGGTTCCATATTGCGTCGCATTCTCGATTCATAGACGTAACAGAATCTATTGAGATATTTGCAATCTTACTAGGTTCGTTTTGAAGGCCTACTGCGATTGAACCATCCTTAAAGGTAAAAGTTTGCATTCGAATATTTCCATTTTCATAATCGGGCATAAAATTGAAAAGGCGCTGCCTGCCAACATTATCAGTTTTATTTTCTGTATATTGTTCTAGGTAAAAAACATTCTCGCCAATTGTTGGTAGATCTATTTTTTTTGAATGTCATATGAATTCGAGTTTTTCGTTCATCGGTAGGAACTTTCATTTCTTCTTCGAAGAAAAATTGTTCTGAATTATCAAACTCTCCTTCTAACCAATTCATCATTAATCTGAAATCACGGTCGAGTACATCATTTGCCGTTTGTGCAAAGGCATTTGTGCATAATAATAAATATGTAATGACTGTAAGAAAGATTTTCATGAATTTTCCTAATTTAGTGGTTCAAAGTATTCTACCCATCCACCTTCGGGAAGTTCAAGGGCAAAAATTTTCACTTTACCGTATGGTTGCATTTCTAAAGTAGTGGGTTCATATATGGGTTTGACGTCCTTATCTTTAAGGTCATCATATTGTTGATCAATATTTGTGACGGGAAAACGAAGTGACGTAATTCCTAGATTATATGGCTTTGCTTTTGGCGTAAAATTCCTACCTTCAAGATCATCTAATTTTAGGAGTTCAATTGAGCCATCGGTGACACCATTTGGATGAACAATATAAACGTTCATGGCATGATTTGGGACAATATTATGAGCGAGGCCAAGGACATTCGGGCCAGCATCAAGCCTATGGCCTAGGACTTCCATAACGGTATTAAAACCTAATTTATCTTTGAAAAATTTAAATGATTTATCAATATCTCTTACAATCATTGTAGAATTAAACGTTCTGCTAATTGCGTAAGGCTCGCCGTCCTCTTCTAGTGGTGGTGCGATCCTTTCTATTAAAGCGAAACACACACCATCAGGGCCAACCATTAAAACTTCGCTGACTGTGACGGGACCAAAATCATATTCGGTTGGGTCATTATAGGCTGTCCAGCCACGCGCTAGTAATTTTTTATATTTATCTTCTATTTCAGTAACACGAAAATTTAAATCAAATATTCCACCCGATTCCCATATTTGACCGGAAGGTCTGATCTGCTCTTGTTCGATATTGTCCAACTGTATGAAACGTAGGTACCCTTTTGACGTATCAGGGTTTCTCACTAATTTATATTTACCCTTAGCATTGTCATTGAGAGACCATAATTTCAATTGTTCTTGTTCAAGTTCACCTTCGGCTAGAATTTTCCAATCGCCGACAATCTCAAGGTCTTTAGCAATACGATTTAAATCACTAACGACAATGACAGCTTCTTGCCATCCGTTATTAAACTCAAGATTGTTTGTCATATTATATTCCTAGTACTTCAAATGCGGCGCGCTCGCCACTTTCAAAGGCGCCTTCAATTCCTGCTGCAAAAGTCGATGTATGCTCACCGGCAAAATGAATGTTTTTATGAGGGGCGTGATAAACCTTACTAAAGTTTGTGATTTGGCCAGGTTTCCAATATGCCCATGCTCCACGACTATGGGGTGATGCTGTCCAGGAATGAATTTTATGCAGCGATAATTTTCCGCGGCAAGCAGGTCTAATTCTTTCCATTTCTGAAATAATTAAATTTTCTTGCGCCGCTCTGGAAAGTTTATCAAATGCAATAGCATTATTACCATTAATTAAACCCCAAAATACGGCGACTGGTTTATCAATCGAAGCCAAGGCAAAGACCCTTTCAATCGTACTGTTGGTCCACATTGTTGGCGGTAGGCCGTCTTCTTCCCAGAAAGGTTCACTGGATGTGAAATAAAATACTGTAGCCGGTAAATAAGGTATTTCATTTACTGCTCTACGCTGTAATTCAGGCAGTTCAGGCTTAATACTAATATTCTTTAAAACGGCATATGGTAAGGTACAGATAACATGATTTGCACTATATTCACTGCCATCTTCGCAAGTAAAGATTGATTTATTTCCATTTCGCTCTATACGGGTGACTTTTTTCCCAAAAAATATTGAAGACTTTAAGCTCTTAGCCATCGCTTCAGGTAAACGGCTCGCTCCACCAACAACCATTTCAGAAGGGCCATTGCTACGCTCAAATTGTCCGATACGTCCTTTTCTTAGTTCGCCCAATATGGATATATTTTCCAATTTGTCACCCTGAAGACTAATATCAATCATGTCTCTGATTAATGGACTATCACCAATATTTTTTAAGTAATCAGACAAAGGTAAATCATGTTGCTGCGCTTCTTTTTCTAACCAACTGTCTAATTCAACGAGTGGATTTGGAGTGGGTGTAGCACTTCGCATGAGCGCAAATGGCGGTGTCTTTTTGATCGATTCAGGTAACGGATTATATTCCCAATCACCCCAATTAGACATGGTAGTGGAATGATCATCAATGTTGATAGTCATACCACGCGGTGACGTAGGGAAGGGAGCAAGTTGGATGTTTAGGTCGTTGACAGTTGACCGTGCACGAGCATACATTTGTCCAATTTCCATGCCTCCGGCGTCAGGAGATGAGGGTACATCATCCATCGTAAAAATTCGTCCACCGACGCGATTATTGCTTTCTAGAATAAGTAATTCTGCACCTTCTTCTTCTAAAAGGCGTGACGCGTGTAATCCTGCGAGGCCTGCGCCAATAATAATCGTGTCATAGTGCTTTTTTTCTTCGCTGCTATTAACGCATGCTGGAAGAGCTAAAGCTCCTGCTGTAGCAGAAAGTCCAGCTAAAACCTGCCGCCTGGAAGTAAAATTAAGTTTATTACGCATGATTTATCCGAATAAATTATAATGACATACCTTTATAACTTATTCGAATTAAAATTTCAAACTGTTCCGTGTTTCTATTTCTGTTCAGTTGACCAGAAGTTTGATTTTTCGCCTTTGACACGTGAAAGCTCTAGATTGAGTTGGTACAGATCAGGGCGATAATAAATAATAATATATTCCACAGGAATATCTTGATCGTCATATACAATTCTTGAAACCTTAAGGAGGGGGGAACCAATATTAACTGCAAGCGCAGGTGCGGTAGTTCCGTCTGCAAGTGTTGCTGTTACTGTTTGCCTTGCCCTAGAGATGGATTTTCCTGATCTTTCAATGAGCGCTAAAATGGGTTCATTTTTTAGTTCGTCTGTAGAAAAAGATCTGCCGATTTCTTCTGGTAAATGAGTGATAACATATGAAAATGGCGTGTTATCTTTTTTGCGAACTCGAATTGCTTTTTGTACAATCGATGATGGGTCAAGCTTTAATGCATCCATTGCTTGCGGGGATGCTTTTACATAATCAAATTCAATTATTTCAACCGTTGTCTCTTTTACAATTGAGATGAGATCTTCCATTAACCCGTCCATGTTCGCAGAAGAATGTGAAACAGGATTAGAAAAAGTTATGGTTGTCCCTCGTCCACGTTGACGCGTAACAAGACCTTCAGCAGCAAGCTCATCAAGTGCCCGTTTGACCGTAATCCTGGAAACATCAAACATTTTTTCTAGTTCATTTTCTGTTGGAATTAGGCTGCCATTTTCATAAGCTCCGGAAAAAATCTTTTCACGAATCAATACATAAATTTGATGATATAGTGGCGTTGGTAGTGTCTCATCGATAGTATTTTTTGGACTTATGGTTTTATCAGTCATGATTATCCGCTAAACTTGTTTCGATTAATTTGGAATGACAAAAGTCATTGTTGATAACATATATTGATATATCATTTTCATTGTACAAGACAAGCCAATAAACAAAATATAAAAAAGTAAAAATGTGTTTTTTACTTAATAACCTAGTTTCCAATGTTGTGGCTTGATCTTTTAAATATACCATAAAAAAAAGAGGTTATAATGTCCGCCTATATGCTTGTTATTGCAGAAATAGATAATATGGAAGAGTTTCGTGATTATGCAGTTGCTGCTGCAGACTTAATTGGAAAATTCGGTGGTGAATATATCGTGAGAGGAGCGAAAGATGCTGTTACTCTTGAAGGTGATTGGCCCGAAGAAAAAAAAGTAGTGGTTTCAAAGTGGCCCTCAATGGAGGCCGCGCAAGAATTTTGGAATTCTCCCGAATATGCTGAAGCCAAAAAACTAAGACTTGGAAAAGCCAAGGTTGTCGTTCGTTTAATGAGCGGAGTATAGAATGAGCGATATTCTAACTGTCAGAAATCCTCGAAATGGCGAATTTGATTATGAAATTTCTGTTATAGGAAATGACGAAATCTCCGCTCTGGCAAAGAAAATGCGAGCAAAACAAAAAAAATGGCTCGCCCAAGGTTTAGAATATCGAATTTCAGTATTAAATAAATTAAAAGAAGCAGTTGCCAATCATCGTGATGAAATGATTAAAGCGCTTTCTGATGATACGGGACGTTTATATATTTCTGTAGCGGAAGTCGATGGCATTTCAAATGCTATCGATCGTTGGATTACGGTGGCTAGGTCAGTCAGCGCACCAGAAACGAAAAACTCAGGATCGATGCCATTCATTGAATATAGAAGTGAATTAATACCTTATGCTGTTGTTGGTGTGATCAGTCCCTGGAACTTTCCATTAACTCTTTCGCTTATTGACGCATTGCCAGCAATGATGTCCGGTGCTACTGCGATCGTAAAACCTAGTGAAGTCACGCCTCGTTTTGCCGGTCCATTAAAAAAAGCAATTGCAGAAGTTGAAGAGCTTAATGACATTATTCATTTTATTGATGGCGATGGCAGCACTGGTGCATCTCTTATCGATCATGTTGATATTGTATGTTTTACCGGAAGTGTAGCAACGGGACGATTGGTTGCAGAGCGTGCCGCAAAAAACCTTATTCCGGCTATCCTTGAGCTTGGTGGAAAAGATCCTGCAATTGTATTAGAGGATGCGGATTTAGATAGAGCGGTAACATCACTCTTACGCGCCTCTATCGTTAATACAGGGCAAGCCTGCCAATCCGTTGAACGTATTTATGTGCACAAGAACCTTTATGATGATTTTGTTGAGAAAATCGTTGAAAAAGCAAAAAAAGTAGAGCTAAATTATCCGAATATAAATAGTGGGCATATTGGGCCGATTATCTTCGAAAAACAGGCCGATATTATTAGAGAACAATTGGATGATGCACTTGCAAAAGGGGCTCAGATTCATACGGGTGGTGAAATTGAACATCATGGCGGTGGATTATGGTGCCGTCCAACTGTCGTTACAAACATCAACCATGAAATGGATATTATAACCAAAGAAACATTTGGTCCGGTACTTCCCATAATGTCATTTGAAAGCGATGAAGAAGCCATCCGTTTGGCAAATGATACTGAGTATGGCCTGAGCGGTTCTGTATATTCTGAAAATATGGAACATGCCAATGAAATTGCAGTGCAAATTGAGGCTGGAGGGATTAGCATCAATGAAGGAAGTCTTACAGGGTTTATGCATGAAGCTGAAAAAAATTCATTTAAACTTTCTGGTTTAGGAGCATCGCGAATGGGACCAGCTGGTTATCATCGTTTCTTTAGAAAAAGAGCCATCATGACCAATACGGCTGATGCTTTTCCTATAGAAGCTTTTGATGAAAAGAATGCAAATTATCCTTGAACATAATTTAGATGATATAAGGCATCGAAATTTTTTTCAGAAAAGTGTATTAGAGACATAAGATTTTCAAAGAAGGAACAGTCTTGGATAAAGATTTATTAGAAGATTATGAAGGAGCACTTTTTGGCGGTTCGATGCCAGCTGTAAAACGCCCTGCAATAATTCTCGTTGATTTTGTTCGTGCTTATCTTGATCCTAGTTCTCCTCTCTATGCAGGAGTGGAAAAGGCCGTTCAAAGTGCAGCACGTATATTAGAAACAGCCAGAAAAATTAATATACCGGTTATTTTCACAAATGTTGAATATCATGACGGAGGAAAAGACGGTGGTGTTTTTTATAAAAAAGTAAAGGCTTTAAAACTGTTTGACGAAGGCAGTCCTATGGGGGCGTTTCTGCCTGAATTAAAACCGGAAATAAGTGATAAAGTTTTCACCAAACAATATGCGAGCGCTTTTTTCAATACGGGGCTATCTGAATATTTATCTGATTTAAATGTTGATGGGTTAATTATAACGGGCCTCTCAACATCGGGCTGTGTTCGTGCAACGACCGTTGATTGTTGCCAATATGGATTTGTGCCACTTGTGGTTCGTGATGCCGTAGGTGATAGAGACCCTAGACCACATGAAGCTAATCTTTTCGATCTACAGGCAAAGTATGCCGAAGTGGTTAGTGAGGCTCATATAATTTCTTTTCTAAATGATCTAAAATAAAGTTTTTCCTTTGTAATTAATAGCAACTATGCAAAATATAGTCCTAAAAACATATTGCGTTAGGGATAAGGCGTGGGTATAGATTGTAATAATTGTCAGGCTAGAAACAGCAAACTTTGCTCTGTTTTCGATGGGGATAGTATTGCTGAGTTATTCGAAATTGCTATTCCTGTTAAGGTTGAAAAGGGTAGCTATCTTTTGCATGAAGAAGATAGCACAAAGTATGTTTATAATCTTTCCTCAGGTGTTTCCGCTGTAGAGCGCTTAGCAAGCGATGGAAGAAGACAGATCATGGCGTTTATTTATCCTGGAGATTTTATTGGTGTTTCAACAGGACCAGCATATAGCATTAGCGACCGTGCACTTACGGATGTGACCGCTTGTAAGTGGCATATTCGTGACATTGAAGCTCTTTATGTAAAATATCCAGAACTTGAACAACGTGTTCATGAAATCGCAACGAGAGTTTTGGCCGCAACCATGGATCAAATTTTCGTTTTAGGTCGCAAGAATGCAATAGAAAAAATTGCATATTTCTTACTTTATATCGATAAGCGTCAGGTCAAATTTGATGGTCATACGGACGAATTTACACTTCCAATGACGCGCGCTGATATTGCAGATTATTTAGGGATCACTGTTGAAACAGTTAGTCGCGCTTTTTCATTACTAAAGAAAAAAGGATTTATTGAGTTATCACAAAATTGGGTCGTGCGACTTTTGGATAAAGATACTTTGGCTGAAATTGCGGATCATTTCGGACCAAACTCTTAAGCTCTTAATTTTTAGTGACAAAAGTCATTTCTGCTACCAAATTCATTGTTATAGTTATAAGATAAAATACTTATAATTTTAGGAACGGACATGGAACTCAGCGATAAAACAGCAAGAGAAATATATCAAGAAGTCAAATCAAACCCCGCGCGCGCAAAGTTTGGTTTTGGTAATAAAGCGGCTCTTGTTAATGTTGATCCGCAAAAAGCCTATACATCAGTTGGTGAATTTAAAACCGCTTATGAAACTGATCCTCGTCAAATGGAATATATTAATGATCTTTCGAAAAAATTCCGCGCTCTAGGGTGGCCTGTGATCTGGACACATGTTGCCTATATGGATGATGCTTCTGATGCAGGGGTTTGGGGAACAAGGACGGATACGCCAGATAGTCTTCAGAATATTAAATTCGGATCACGTAGAAGTGAATTTGATGATCGTTTAGAAATTGATCGTACTAAGGATGCTGTTTATTTAAAAAAAATGCCTTCTGCTTTTTTTGAGACGCCTCTGCAAAGTCTACTCGTCTGGCATCAGGTGGATACATTGGTGATAACGGGCGGCTCGACATCAGGCTGCATACGCGCTACAGCTGTCGAAAGTTTATCACGTGGCTATAAGACAATTGTCCCTGAAGAATGTGTCGCTGATAAACATGAAAGCTTTCACTTTGCAAATTTGACTGACCTTTTACTTAAATATGCAGATGTCGTTGATGTGAAGGAAGTTTTTGAATACCTAGGTGAACAATAATGAAAAAAGATCCGGGATTTTATGATTACTGGCCATATGAAAACAGGCCGAAAATCACGTGGCCCAATGGGGCAAAGGTTGCTTTTTGGGTTGCAGCTAATATTGAATTTTACGAGTTAGACCCGCCAGACAATCCATTTCGAAAGCCGTGGCCGGCACCGAACCCTTCAATCGCGGGCTATTCAATCCGTGATTATGGCAATCGAGTGGGGCATGTACGTCAGATGAAATTGCTTGATAAATATGGAATTCGTGGGTCCATATCACTTTCAACGGCACTCTGCGAACACCATCCAGAAATTATAGAATTATGCAAAGAACGTGATTGGGAGTTCTTTAGTCATGGTATTTATAATACCCGATATACATATGGTATGGATGAAAGCCAAGAACGTGAAATGATCCGTGATGCTATGGAAACCATTTATAAGCATACAGAACAAAAATGCGCTGGATATTTAGCACCAGCTTTATCTCATTCTGAACTCACGCTTGATCTATTTGCAGAAGTTGGAACGGAACTTTTTGGTGATGACGGGGGTATATATACATGTGATCTTTTTCATGACGATCAGCCAACGCCAATTAATCTTAGAAGCGGTAAAAAGTTTGTTTCTATTCCTTATTCACTAGAAATGAATGATACCATTGCCTATGTGGTTAATAAAATTGAACCGCGACGCTACGGACAAATAATAAAGGATAATTTTGATAGATTATACGAGGAAGGCGCAGAAAACGGCACCGTCATGTGTATCCCTACCCATAATTATCAAGTAAGTTGCCCGCACCGACTTAAAGCGTTTGAAGAGGCGCTGGAATATATCACAGGTCATAGTGATGTTTGGGTAACAACAGGTCGAGAAATTGCTGAATATTATATTGAAAATAATTATGACGCGGCTCTTGCCGATATAACGACAAAGAAGGAGGTGTCATAATGCCACTTGATAAATCCTATCTTGAATATTCCAAGCGCCATTATGGCATGGATCATGATCGTTACGATTGGTCAATGCTGAGTGATCGGAAGCCTGTGAATTGGCCTAAGGGTAAAAAACTGGCTCTTTGGATTAATGTCAGTTTGCAATTTTTCCCATTAAATCAACAAGGCGTGCCAGTAAAACCGATAGGAGGCATGACGATGCCTTATCCGGACCTCCGTCATTATTCACTTCGTGATTACGGAAATCGTGTTAGCATTTACCGTATGCTCAAAGCTTTTGATAAATATGAAGTTGCTGCGACTTATGCGGTGAATGGTGAACTTGCTGAACGCGCACCTTATCTAATGAATGCGATTAAAGAAAGAAATGCAGAAATTATCGCACATGGTTGGAATATGGATTCAATGCATCATAATGGTTTAAGCCTTAATGAAGAAAATGAGCTAGTGTGCAGAACACTTGATGCACTTAGGCCCTTTGCTTCAAAGGATATTAAAGGCTGGCTTAGCCCTAGTAGATTTGAAGGAAACCAAACGCCCGAAGTTCTTAAAAAGAGCGAAAGCATTGAATATTTCTGTGACTGGGTAAATGATGATATGCCCTATGAATTTAAAACGGGAAATGGCCCGTTAACGGCAATGCCACTATCCAATGAACTTGAAGATCGGTATATCCTTCTTAATAATTTGCATTCGGAACAATCTTATGGCGAACAAATAAAAGATGCCGCAGATTTATTGATTTCTGAAGCAAAAGAACAAGGTGGTAGAATACTAGGATTATCGCTTCACCCTTGGGTGATAGGACAGCCACACCGTATAAAAGTACTTGAAGATATTTTAGAGTATCTGATGAGTAAGGAAGAAGTGTGGTCTGCCAGTGCAAGTGAAATACTAGAATACTGGCAGAGCCAACAATAATTTAAAGTGTTTGATTTAGTTCAAAAAAGTGACCGTCAGGATCAAAGACGCCAACCGATCGAACGCGCATAATACCACCTTTTGCAGCTGGGTATTCTGCTTCTGATAATGGGGCACGAATTTTACACCCTAAAGCTTTTGCCTTTTCATATGCGTCTTCTGCGCTTTCCACGCCGGCCACAAAGACGGGGTTCCCGTAACCAACTTCATATGTAATTTCGGGTGCTTCCCAAACAGGATCAATCCATTCTAATAGACCGATCATCCCTATAACAGGATCTTCGCATTTCCACATGGTTAAATGTGTTACATCGCCTTTTTTCCCGGCTGGAAGCAAATCGCCTCCTAATGTGATTTGATTATCGTAATATTTAGTCATACCAAGAACGCCTTTATAAAATTCAATGGATTTTTCCATGTTGCGAACGATAAGAGTGGTACGTTTTATTATTGCAGTCATTAATTCTATCCTTAACTAGATTGTTATTTCTTTTTTGATTTGATTTAAATAAATGCGGTTGATCATCGGAAGGAAACAGAGACCTAAAATACCGAATATAGCTGGCACTATTGCCATTGAATATTGTAAGTTTCCGAAAGTATCAGTAAGAAACCCAACAGATGTTGGTCCGATCAATAAGCCACACATACTAATGATCATGTAATATATTGCGATTGATTGGGCGCGAATTTTTCCTGGGATAATTTTTAACATTGAAGGTACGCCAGCGGCTGTTACCGTAGCAATGCCGATAAGGCCAAAGAATGAAACAAATAACGCCATCCACGGGTCAGGCATAAGTGGAAATAGCACATTTGGCGGGATCATAATTATAAAACCAATTTTAAATACTTTCCAAGCGGCATCTTCTAAGCCCTGTTTATGAAGCTTATCCACGAACCATCCTGCGATCATTACACTTGGAGGTGCGAATACAAGTAAACCGATTGAGTTTCTAAAGGCATAATCACTTGCTTCCCAACCCCAGGTCCTGATGAATAAAGACGTAGAGAAAAATTGAGCATAAGCAATAGTTGTCATCACGCCGACGAGTAAAGATATGCCTAAGAAGCTACCAAGATTATTCTTATAATAATTAACGGTTTTTAAAAAGCTGATGGCAGTTTCATCTTTTGCACGCTGGATTTGTCTTTTTGGCTCTTTTACTAACAACATAAAAAAGCTCAGAATAACGCCAGGTGCGCCCACAACTACAAATACGATTTGCCATGGTTTTAATTCTGAAATTAGGAACATTCCAGATGTATCGGTTGAATTAGCCCATGTAAGAATTTGACCACCAAGATAGAATGCTGTGGCTGATGCAATTGAGAGTGCACTGGAATAAAGTGCAATGGCACGTCCTCGTTTTTCTTCGGGGAACAAATCTGATATTAATGAAATAGCACAAGGTGATAACGTAGCTTCACCGGCACCAACGCCGATACGTGCGGCGAAAAGGCCAACAAAACTTTTAGCATATCCGGAAAAGCATGTTGCCGCAGACCAGACAAACATACCGACAGCAACCAAGGTTTTTCGCTTCATATTATCCGCCAGCCAACCGAGTGGAATACCCATTGTTGCGTAAAATATTGAAAAAGCCACACCCATTAGCAATCCGATTTGAGTGTCGGTTAAAGCAAAGTCTGCTTTAATGGGTTCAACTAACAGATTTACAATTATGCGGTCTAGGAAAGATAAAATATATCCTAATGTTAATAGTACGACGACATACCAAGAATAGCCACTCGCTGGATAGTCATTCTCTACACTGCCTGTTCCTTCAATTTTATCAGTCATAGTTCTTCCCTTTTTTATAATTTAATCCGGCACACTCGTTATGCAGTATATGACGACGAGATTATCATCGAAATCGAGAAACCCCAATTCTCTTCCTATGCGACCGTCTTTAGTCTTTAATTGATGTTCGTCAAACATAGTCAAGCCGATATCTTTAAGCTTTTCAACCGCGATGTCAAAATGTTCACATCTGACTATTATAGCAGCTCTTCGTAATCCAGAGTTAGTTTCTAATTTAGTATCTTTTAGTTCTAGTAATGCAAAACAGCGTAATTCGTCATCGGTGCTGAGGGCACAAAAATTAAGCGGGATTGAAGGTTTTATATTGAAGATTTCATATGCATATGAACCTTCGCCATAGTCTTTATAAAAATCTATCTTGAAACCTAATATGTCGCGATATAATTTTAATGAGCGTTCTATATCTGAAACCAAATAGGTGGCCGGCTGGAAGTTGGTTTTATATGTCGGTTTGACTGATGCCATAGAGCTTCTTTCTAACCGATTACGACGAACTTAAAATGCAATAAATGACGACAAGATTGCCATCAAAATCAACAATACCTAATTCTCTGCCAATTCGACCGTCGTTTGTTTCAAGTCGATCTTCCTTATAAGTTTTTAAACCTAATTCTTGAGCGCCAGCGACGACATCATCAAAATGTTCAACGCGAAGTACAATAGCGGCTCTTCTCGGACTAGGAACGGGACTTAATGAACCCTCACGAAGTTCAGTGAGGGCCATACAATTTGGTTCATCATCTGTACCCAATACACAGAAACCCATATCGGTTCCTTTTTTGATGTCAAAAACATCATAAGAATAGCTATCTTCAGGTGCATCTTTGTTAAATATCACTTTAAACCCGAGAACATCTCTGTAAAATTTGAGGGCGCGTTCAAGATCTGTAATTACATAATTAGCACGTTGAAAATTAATTTTTTTAGTCATTACATTATTTCTTTTTCTTTATTTTGATTAATATCATCTTCGCTCATGCCCAGGATTTCTTTATAAACATAATCATTATGTTCCCCTAACTCTGGCCCCGTCCATCGAACGGTAGAGGGAGTTTTGGAAAATTTTGGAAAAACATTTTGCATTTGCAAATTTTTAAACTGTGGGTGTGCCATTTTTAGAATGGCTTCACGTGCTTTAAAATGTGGATCATCAAGCATATCTGGTGCACGGTAAATCTTTCCTTGAGGAATGCCATGTTCATCCAGTTTCACTTGTAATTCATCGGCCGTTAGTGTTGATGTCCAATCAGAAATTATATCATCTAGCTCTGTTTGATTGTCGCCGCGCGCCACGTGCGTTTTATAACGCGGGTCTTCGGCAAGGTCCGGTCTTTCCATTGCTTCAGCGAGGCGTGCGAAAACGGTATTTTGATTTGCAGCAACCAGCACCATACTGTCATCTTTTGTTGGGTAAATATTAGAAGGGGCAATTTTCGGTAAAATTGAACCCGAACGCTCACGAATATAACCGCCTTCGGTATATTCGGTTACCAAACTTTCCATCATTGAAAGACAGGCTTCATATATTGCGCTATCAATAACTTGGCCTTCACCAGTCATGTTTTTATGATGAAGGGCGGCAAGGGCACCAAGACAAGCGAAGGTCGCTGCTAAGTGATCGCCAATTGAAATACCCATTCGGCTTGGTGGTGTAGAAGGGTCACCTACCACATAACGCATGCCTCCCATCGCTTCACCAATGGCGCCGTAGCCGGCTTTTTTCGAATAGGGTCCGTCCTGACCATATCCGGATACGCGGATCATGATTAATCCAGGATTTATTTTTTTAAGTTCATCATACCCCAAACCCCATCGTTCCATTGTACCAGGGCGGAAGTTTTCAAGTAACATATCAGCATTTGCGACCAAGTCGCGAATAACTTGTTGGCCCTCTTCAGTTCTTAAATTTAGAGTAATAGATTTCTTGTTTCTCGCAATAATGGGCCACCAAAGTGATTTACCATGTGATTTTTCACGGCCCCAAACCCGCATAGGATCTCCAACGCCTGGTTGCTCTACTTTAATTACTTCCGCGCCATAGTCTGCAAGAAGTTGGCCGCAAAAGGGGCCTGCTAATAGTTGTCCTAATTCAATAACTCTAATCCCTTTTAAAGGGCCACTCAATTTCTGATCATTTTTGTCAGTCATTTTTTACAATTCCGATCGTTAAAAGTAATAATGATATAATGATATAATATCTTGCCATTTTAGTCCATCCTTGTATAGAATAATTTCAATAATATTCTAAACGCAAATATGAGGCTTTATGATCAATAGTATTGAGATCGTCGAAGTGTCCGCAAGGGACGGATTACAAAGCGAAAAAGAGATAGTTTCAACGGCTGATAAGCTATCGCTAATTAAACGCGCCATAGACGCTGGTTTAAAACGAATCGAGGTAACAAGTTTCGTGAATCCAAAAAGGGTGCCGCAAATGGCGGATGCGGAAGATTTGGTGCAAATGTTACCTGAGCATGACGATGTGCGATATACGGGTTTGGTTCTTAATTATCGGGGGTTTGAACGAGCACGTGATTTAAAAATGGATGAAATCGGTTGCGCTGTCGTTGCAACGGAAACTTTCAATAAGCGTAATCAGGGCGTTGAAATTGCCGAAACCATTAAACAATGGAGCCAAATGGCAGATGATGCTCACCATGAAAATATGAAAGCGCAAATTATTATTGGCGCCGCATTCGGATGTCCATTCGAAGGAGAAGTTTCAACCAAACAGGTCGTTGATATTGCAAAAGAAGTAGCAAAGGCAGGCCCGTCGGAAATTGGGTTGGCGGATACCATCGGTGTTGCTGTTCCCAATCAAATTAAGGAAGTGATCAGCGCCGTTAAAAACGAAGTGCCAGACATTAAATTGCGTTGCCATCTTCATAACAGTCGCAACACGGGTTTTGCCAATGCGATCGCGGCGATTGATGCTGGAGTTGAAGTGCTTGATGCTAGTATTGGCGGTGTTGGGGGGTGCCCATTTGCACCAAATGCAACAGGAAATATTGCGACGGATGATCTGGTTTATATGTTGGATAGAAGCAACATAAAGACTGGTGTGGACTTAAGTAAACTAATTGAAACTTCATTGTGGTTGGAAAAAGTGCTGAAAAAACCTGTGCTCTCTCAAGTGGCTAAATCTGGTATATTTCCTCCGATTGAAGGACATTAGGAAAGCATGAAGGTAATGGATTATTGTGTAAGTATTCGTGCAGAAAAAATCCGTGTCTAATTAATGTTAATTCTGATCATAATTTAAAATACGAACTTCGAGGGTAAAATATGAATGAAAATTCAAAGGTTAGATCAACAGGTGGTTGGGTATTATTTGTCATTCCAATGCTTTTTGGCCTTTATTTCTTTCTACTTTCTACTGATTCTGTGGAGAAGGACGAAACCGCGCCGACAAAACTTATTGCAGGGGCATTTGCAGCTCCTGGCACGCCATGGGATGCGGACTGGCAGATTTTTAATAAAAATTTGATGGCCGCAAATGATAAGGGCGGTAATTTTGATGTAAAGCTGCTAATTCGTGGTGAAGTTGGCGGCGAGCCTATATCCATGACAAATGTTAGACATAATCGACTTCAGTTTGGCGGGTTCACTATTGGCGGAAGTTCAGCGGTTATTCCTGAAATGTCGGTATTACTCTCACCATATGTTTTTGATAGCTTTGAAGAAGTTGACTATGTCATGGATAATTACATGCTAGATGTTTTTCAGCCGCTGTTTGCTGAAAAAGGTTTGGTTCTTATCCGTTGGGTTGAAGTTGGATGGGCCCATATGTATGGAAAAGATCCTTTTATTTTGCCTTCTGATGCCGATGGATACCGCCTAAGAACTCAGGCGTCTGAAGCCGCACAAGTGATGATGCAATCTCTTGGTGGTGATATTCATCAGATGGAAGTGGCAGATGTTATACCTTCTCTTCAAACGGGCCTTATTCAAGGCGGCGAAACAAATGTCGTTATTTATTCTTTTACGGGACTTGCGACTGAAGCGGAGCATCTCGTTCTAACTCAGCACTCATATGATTCAGGTGTATTAGTCGCAAATAAAGAATGGTTCGATGGTTTAACGGCAATTGAGCAAGAACAAGTTCGAAATGCATTTCCAGCTTCGATGGACTCCCGAAATAGTGTTCGTAATATGTCAGAAGGGTTGCTTGCTAATTTAAGAAAAAATGAAGCAGTGACAGTTTATGATTTAGACGAAGAACAGAAAAATGCTTGGAAAGAAGCGACTAAAGATAACCATAAGCAGATTATTTCAGATATAGGTGGGCAGTCACAAGCAATTTATGACGCAATGATTAAAGGGCGTGATGAATATCGTCGGTTTCTGGCAAATGGAGGGAGTGACTGAATGGAAAATGCAAAAAACTTCCTTGATAAAGTTTATAAGTTTGAAAGAGCTGTCGCAATTTTTGCTTTTTCAGTGATGACCTTAATAATTATTGCTGATGTGATTATTCGTAAAATTGCTGGAGTTGGCATTGCGGGTGCTATGAGAATAGCCATTTATGCGATGATAGTAACGGCACTTATTAGCTTTGGTCTTGCATCGCATAAAGGGCGACACTTAAGACCAAAGTTTGCGGATCAATTGCTGCCAAAATCTTGGGAGTTTCAAATTATTTCCATTCAAGAAAGCCTTCATGCTTTGTTTAGTTTGGTATTTGCAATTGTTTCAATAGGGGTTGTTTATGAAACATACCTTCTTGAAGAAACTTCAAGGATGCTCAGAATTGCGATTTGGCCAATGCAGTCAGTCATTCCTTTTGCCTTTATCGTTGGATTTGTTCGCCATTCATTATATGCGCTCTATCCTAAAATAAGACCTGGTGATAACAGTGATATGACAAATCCGGAAGGTCTTTCCAAATGATGACCTTTTTATTTATTGCTCTTATTGTTATTGCTCTTATTTTACGTCAACGAATTGTTGTGATCTTAGGGTTTGTTGCGGGCTGGTGTTATATCGTTTGGGGAGATGGTGAGCTTAGCTATGTCGTTATGGATATATGGGCGGCAGCTGATCAAGAAGTTCTCTTATCCATACCACTCTTTATTCTTGCTGGTAATATCATGTCACAAGGAAGTATTGCAGAGCGACTTATTACGATGATGAGAGTTGCAACAGCACCTGTTCCTGGTGGGCTTGCTATTGCGACTATTTTATCTTGTGCGTTCTTTGCCGCTATTTCAGGCTCATCTACCGTTACATTAATTGCCGTTGGGTCTATAATGTATCCGGCTTTGATAAAGGCAGGTTATTCGAAAAAATTTGCACTTGGTTCACTTTGTGCAGCGGGGACACTAGGTATAATCGTGCCACCAAGTATCCCTCTTATTCTTTATGGCGTCATGACGCAGACATCTATTGCCGATTTGTTTAAAGCGGGGATCGGCCCAGCAATTATGCTCACAGCAATATTTGGAACGTATGCTTTGATTTACAACTTAAAAGTAGAACGAGGCGAATTTCAATTATCTGAAATGTTAACGGTAACAAAAAAGGGCATATTTGCTTTATTTATGCCGGTTTTGATTTTAGGCGGTATTTATTCAGGTCTCTTTACGGCGACTGAATCAGCAGCTGTTGCTGTATTTTATGCAGTAATCATTGAAGTTTTTGTTCACAAGGAAATGAATTTTAACGACTTACAAAAAGTGATTATTGAGACGTCAACAATGCTTGGCTCATTGATACCGCTACTAATGATGGCGCTTTCTATCAACACGTTTCTTGCATACGAACATGTGCCGCATGCGCTCGTTGAAATTATTCAAGCAAACGTGGATAGTCAGACATCTTTCTTACTATTGACTTTAGTCGGCCTGCTTATCGTGGGATGTTTTGTTGATATTGGTTCCGCGATTTTAATTTTAGCGCCTCTTTTAGCACCTTTAGCGATAGCGCAAGATGTCGATCTCACTCATTTTGGCGTTATGATGATTGTAAACTTGGAACTTGGTTATTTAACGCCGCCACTTGGTTTAAACCTTATCGTCGCCATGGGCGTGTTTAAAGAAGACTTCTGGGTGATAGCTAAGTCAGTTCTTCCCTTTTTATTGCTCATGTTTGTCGGATTGTTGGTTGTTACCTTCTGGCCGTCACTATCACTCTTTTTACTCTAGGAATTTATAATGACCAATACTCAAATAATATTAAAAAGCAAGCCGGACGGAAACCCTAGCGCTGAAAATTTTGAAATCGCTTCTACTGATATACCATCTCCACAAGATGGCGAAATACTATGTAAAGCTTTATACTTATCTCTTGATCCTTATATGCGTGGACAGATCAGCGGGCGCCATATTTCTGGAACTGTTCATCCAGGAGATTTAATGAGAGGTGAAACGGTATCAGAAGTTATTGAAAGCAAATCGGATGTATTTAAAGTTGGTGATCTTGTAATGCATCATGGGGGTTGGCAGGAATTTTCTATCACAAATTCTGACGATGCTACTTTGGTTGATCAACGCCTAAAACCTTATTCATTAGCGTTAGGCGTTATGGGTATGCCAGGCTTAACGGCCTATGCAGGTGTGCATTACCTAGGTGAATTAAAGCCATCTGATGTTGTGTTGGTTTCTGCGGCCAGTGGCGCCGTTGGTTCTATGGTTGGACAGTATGCTTTAAACATAGGATGCCGTGTTATTGGGATAGCAGGCAGCGATGAAAAATGTGGATGGTTAAGGGATGTTGCTGGTTTTCATGGTACGATAAATTATAAAAATGAAAATCTTGCTGAAGCAATCAAAAGAGAATGTCCAGAAGGGGTTGATTTCTATTTTGACAATGTCGGTGGAGATATGTTGGATACTGTGATGTGGCAGTTGGCAATTGGCGCCCGTGTTGTTTTATGTGGACTTATGGCCCAATATAATACGGATGTTATTCCTCCTGGGCCCAACCCCGCATCGATTATTAAAGCTAGAGCGACGGTGCGTGGACTAGTGGTTTATGATTTCCATGATAAGAAGCAGGAATTTCTAGATTTTACAATTCCATTACTAGACGAAGAAAAAATTAAATATAGAGAAGATGTATCTGAAGGGTTAGATCAAGCGCCTCATGCTTTTGAAAGATTAATGAAAGGTCAAAATTTTGGTAAGACAATTATCAAGATTAGTTGATGGTTTACTTTGAATAAAAGGTATAATAGTATATCTTTAGTATTAATTATAAAATGATAATCCAACATTGGAGAAAATAATGAAAATCTTGCAGAATATAAGATGGAAGATTGCAAGCGCGGTTTTAAGCGTATGTGCCGTGTCAACTGTATCAGCAGAGACGATTGACCTAAAAACACCTGAGGGGATTATAGAAGCAACAAGAAAAATTTATTGTTCGAGCACAGATCAAAAAATTACACGATATATGTTTGACGGTTATATATATGGCCGTAAACGTGGAGAAGCGGATAAACTATTATTTAGATCAACCGGAATGACTGTTCGTCAGTGTGTTTCCGTAGAAGATGAAAAGCGCGGAAAAGGGTATAAACTGATCACGCGTGAAATTATGCTTTATCGTGATCCCGTTACTGGTGAAGTACTTGATAAATGGGAAAACCCGTATCTTGGTCGCGAAGTTGACGTGATGCATGTGTCGAATGATCCGGTAAATCAACGGGCGAGCTTTCCATATGATGCAGAGGGTAAACCCGCTGCAAAATGGATAGGCAGAGAAATTAAGGATAGCTGGTTTATTAATCTTACTGTTCCGTTATTTTATCACAATACGATGCAAGGCGATTATCAGAAATATGTTGGTGGAGCTTATCATGCGACTGAAATGTTCAGCTTCATGGGTAAGACGGATGACCTTCTAGATGGTGATAAAGATGTCGCCAATGTAGATATTTCTTGGACGCGCTTGTCGGATTGGCTTCCTTGGATGGAAATGCAGGGTCGCGAAGGTATTTTATATGTTAATGCGATCGGTAAATTACTTAATAGTCATGACGAATTACCACAAGTGCTTAAAGATTATATCAGAGATGTTGAACCAAAATATATGACGCCACCCCCCATTGATGATACGCGCCCTAATGCAACAACATGGACAGTATTTAAAGAGAGAACTGAGCCACAACGTCTACCTTTCGGAGGTCATAACTAGTCGTAGTGAGCGCAAGAACACTTTTTGAAAAATTATGGAATGACCACACCGTTTGCCAATTGGCGGACGGTGTGGATTTACTTTATATCGACCGTATTTTTTTACATGAACGCACTGGTAGTATTTCACTGATTAGCTTAGAGGATGCAGGCAGGAGTGTATTAAACCCAGAAAAAGTTTTTTGCACGATGGATCATATCGTGGACACTTTCCCCGGCAGAACAGATAAAACAACGATGCAAGGTGGCCGTGATTTTATCGAAATGACCCGCAAAGCAACCAATAATGAGAATATTAGACTATTTGATATCGGTGATAGAGAGCAAGGCATTGTTCATGTTACCTCGCCAGAACAAGGAATAATATTACCGGGATTGACGCTTGTGTGTCCTGATAGTCATACTTGTACACAAGGCGCATTTGGTGCGTTGGCGTGGGGAATTGGATCCACAGAAGCTGAACAAGCATTAGCCACAAATGTTCTTAGGATGGAAAAACCAAAATCCATGCGTGTTTCTTTTGATGGTGAATTGCCAGCTGGTGTGACCGCGAAAGATATGATTTTACATTTAATTTCTAAATATTCAGCATCGGGGGGGGTTGGTTATGCCGTTGAATTTTCTGGCTCCGCCGTTAAATCACTTTCAATGGAAAGCCGCATGACACTTTGTAATATGGCGGTGGAGTTCGGTGCCTTTACAGGGATGATTGCGGTTGATAAAAAAACCATAGATTATGTTAAAGGAAGACCTTTTGCACCAAAAGGGGAATTATGGGAACAGGCCGTTCAATATTGGGAAGACTTAAAATCAGATAATGAAGCCACTTATGATAAAGAAATTATCATTGATGTGACGAACTTAAGTCCGACTGTATCTTGGGGTACAAGCCCTGGGCAATCAATTGCACTAGGAGAAAAAATTCCATCACCAAATGATTTTGAAGATAAGAACCAAAGAATCGCAGCAGAAAATGCTTTAAGTTATATGGCGATTAAACCCGGTCAATGTCTACGAGACCTTAAAATTGACGCCGCATTTATTGGGTCCTGTACCAATAGTAGGCTACCGGATTTAAGACGTGTAGCAAAATTGCTTAAGAATATGAAAGTGGCCTCAGGCGTTCGTGCGATTTGTGTTCCGGGATCTACAGAGGTTAAATTAGCTGCCGAAGAAGAAGGTATTGATAAAATTTTCATGGATGCGGGGTTTGAATGGAGGGAAAGCGGCTGTTCAATGTGCTTTTTTGCAGGTGGTGAAAGCTTTGGATTTGAAGAACGTGTTGTGAGCAGCACAAATCGCAATTTTGAAGGCCGACAAGGCCCAAAAACAAGAACCCATATCGCTAGCCCTGAAACGGTTGCGGCGTCAGCGATCGCGGGGCGAATTTGTTCTGCTTCTGAAATTGAGGGTTGATCTATGAGGGGTTTAAATAAAATAAATTCGCGCGCCATTCCACTTCTTAGAATTAATGTGGATACGGATGCAATTATACCATCCAGAGAAATGAAAAAAGTTTCTAAGCGTGGATTAAGTGAAGGGCTTTTTGCGGGTTGGCGCTATCTCTCAAATGAAAGTCGTGTTTTAAATCCTGATTTTATTTTGAATGACCCTTATTATCGTGAGGCACAAATATTATTAAGTGGAGATAACTTTGGCTGTGGTTCAAGTCGTGAGCATGCGGTATGGGCGCTTCATGAATATGGTATTCGCGTTATTATTGCGCCATCTTTTGGGGCGATATTTTATAAGAACTGCATTCGTAATGGGATATTACCTATAGTATTAAATGAAGAAATTATTACCAAATTCGATAATGGCAATATTAATATAAACCTTGAAGAACAAAAAATTAATGAGAGCATAAAATTTGAAATCGCAGTTGCCGATAAAGAAATGTTATTACAAGGCTTGGACGATATTGATTTAAACTTAAAATATATAAATCAAATTAAATCATTTGAAAAGATTGACCGTAAACAACGCGCGTGGGCATATTTGTAAGAAAATCTTTAAATTAATTTGGTTGCCCCTAAAAAACCACATATGAATACGAGCGCCCAGATTGACAGAGCTTGCGGCTTGGCTTTTTTACGAGCGCTTAAGATGATTTCATTTGCATCTTCTGTCGAGCCATCGCGCAGTAATTTAAACCCAATAACCCATTTAGAAACGACAATACGTAACGTAATCCCGAGCGCAATAATTATTGAAAAACAAAATAATTTCAGCGAAAGCCATAAGTCAAAATATGAATTTTCTGATGTTATACTCCATACACTAATGGCAAAAATAACAACAAGCATGACATATCTTACGCTTAAATCGATTTTTCTAAACATGTCACCAAGAGCAATATTCTCATATAAAAAAACGGCCCAACATAATGCTAACCATATAAGTGACCCGATCCATATTAAGCTTAGGAAAAGCGGCGTCAGTGATACCAACCCAAAGTTACTCGCCATGTGAAAACCGGTGGGTAATATCATAATAAGTGCTGTTCTTGGTCCCATATCGAGCTTCATGGCAAGATGTAAAAACCTTAAGCGTTCATCTATAGGCAATGTAGGGTCTGCTACGCGATTAGCGGCCAAATAAACACCAAGGTCACCGCCCAACCAATAACCCATCAAAATGATGTGTATAAAAAGGAGTATGCTATGAAGTTCCATCATTAAATAACTTTCTTTTTGGCAAGGTTAGCGATGGTTTCCGTTTGCGCGGATATAAAATGAGCGCGATCAGGAATTTTATGATTACCGTTTTGATCAAGCAGGCTATTTGCCTTTTGGCTTCCTTCATTACCATAGGTATCGGCAAACATTTCAAAACGTTGGCGGGCGAGGTAGTTGCTCATCCCGGGCCTTCTCCTATATTTGCGAAGCGCATTTAGATCTATGCAGTCATTTGCGGTCATAGTTTCACCATATCCTGCTTCTGTCATAATTTGCCCTTTATAATTAATAACAGCAGAGCGTCCATCAGTTGAGCTTTTGGGTAGTTCATGACCACGAATAGACCCGGAATTTGCGGAAATAATATATGCCATATTTTCAAGCGCGCGCGCCTTTCTTGCTATTTGTTTAGGGGTTTCACTCATGTTGCCCATTTCTCCAGTAGAATGGAGGAATACTTCCGCGCCGCGCATGGCAAGGCACCTTGCTATTTCAGGATAAAGGATTTCTTCGGAAGCAATGGCAGCGAGGTTACCAATTTCTGTTTTGGCTACAGGGAAAACACCTTCCATACCATATATATCAAGATACTTGTCCCAGACATCATGGGGGGTAGGGGCAAACATACTGTTCAATCGGCGATACCTTAAAATGACATTCCCATTTGGCCCTATGATAAAGCACGTCTGGAAATAGAGACCTGGAAAATGATCATCAATTTCATATGCGTTTCCAGCCAGATAGATATCATTATCTTGTGCAATTTTACCGAGTTTTTCATATTCTGATCCATCGACATGAATACATGCTTTTTGGGCCCATCCTTCAATTGTATCGCCTAGAGGGTAAGCGGTAAGAAAATATTCGGGTAAGACAATAATTTTACTATCAGGGCCAACGAAACGTTTACTGGCAGGGATTTCCGAAGCAAGTCGTTCTATAGTTGCATTCATGATTATTTGCGCGTCTTCGCGATTTGCACAATCATTAATCGCATCTACGGCAGTCTGTAATGCGATACCATAATATGAAGGGCCAAGTAATTCTTGTTTTTCTAACATTTATTTATATCTCTATTAATTCAATTAATTCTCCCGCAGAACCAATACAACAGGCACTGCGACGACCATCATATCCGGCGTTTTCTAATACGGCCGGCTCGGTCAGAAGTGGGGCTTTAATTTTATCTAAATCTTCTACCATATATGTAGTCATGGCGATACCTGGTTCAAGCATGTCATCATTTCTAGGGCGGATGATTGTTCCTTCAGGATATTGGTCAATTTCATTATTCACTACGCGACCGTTGCATGACATTGAAAGAAAATGTTTAGTGTCTTCAGGTAAATCGAAAGCATTATTAATAACACTATAAGGTATATGGAACGTCTTACCTTCCTCCCAGCCAAAAGCATTCACATAAAACTGAATGGTTTTTTTCACATCGGGTGTTGCTAAGATCATAATAAAAATATGATCAACAAAGGATTTTGCTCCTGGAAGGTCGTAAGCTGGAAGGTCGCCGCGAATTTGATTAAGATAAAATAATTCTTTTGAAAGGCCGACTGCTTGCATTGGATAAATGGCATCGCTAAAATCATACTCTGTTGGCTCACCAATTATTTTAAATGGGCTATTTTTTAGTTTTGCATGAAGTAAGTCTGCGTCTGTTACAGTTATTTCTATGGCATTCCAGCCATAACTTCTTAAATATTCATATTTTGGCACATCATCATTTTGAACTAGACGGATATAAACTTCGGCACCGCTTTCTGGCCCCGTAATGATTTGTCTTCTTCCTACCATTTTAGGGGTTCCCCAAGAATTTGCTTGTGTCTCAGTGACAATGCTTTCTTCTATCACTTTATAAGCAAAATGATCTTGATAGCTCTTAAGAGTTGCGTCGATGTCGGGGGCGCTTACGGTTGCTATTTTGATGCGACCTTCCGTATCACCGTTCTTTCTGGTGATTCCCATAACGCTCCCTTTATTAATTTTTTCTGATTAGATGATTTATTTCTTTGCTCAAAAGTGCAATGACAAATATCATTATCGCACCTTTAATCATTGTTATAGTAGGCTTAAATAAAACCTAAACCTTGAGGTAAAAATGTCTGATCTTTCAATATTATTAGAAGAATTAACAAATTTATTAGGTGATCAATATGTGATTACTGAAGAAAAAGAGTGTAAATTTTATTCTCAAGATGTTTTTATGGAAGCGGAAAATACTACGAAAGCTGTTATTCAACCTGGAAATATAACCGAACTTTCAAAGGCAGTGGCAGCTGTGACTAATGCTGGATATGCCATTTTCCCTCGCGGTGGTGGTATGTCATATACAGGCGGGTATTTACCGAGCCAAGAAAAAGCGATCTCACTTGATACATCTCGCTTAAATCAAATTGTCGAAATAAATCATGAGGATATGTATATCACCGTTGAGTGTGGGTGCACCTGGGCACAAATCCATGATGCACTTAAGCAATCTGATGTTAGGACACCATTCTGGGGAACTTTATCAGGGTTAAAAGCCACCGTTGGAGGCGGAGTTAGCCAAAATAGCTTATTTTTTGGAACGGGTCTTTATGGTTCGGCAGTGGAAAGCGTTATTGGCTTAGAGGTTATTACTGCAAAAGGAGAAATGATCAGAACCGGATCTGCATCAGTAAAAGGTGGAAATGTATTTTTTAGACATTATGGCCCCGATTTAACGGGTATCTTTTTAGGGGATACAGGGGCCCTTGGTATTAAAGCGAAAATTACGCTAAAGCTAATGAAAAGGCCAAAATATCATGAATTTGGTTCATTCAGTTTTGATCGTTACGAAGATATGTTGCCGGCAATGAGCGAAATTTCAAGAAAAGGACTTGCAAGTGAATGTTTCGGATTTGATCCTTATCTTCAAGAACAGCGTATGAAACGGGAAAGTATCGCTAAAGACATAAAAAGTTTAACGGGTGTATTAAGTGCGGCAGATAATTTTTTAGATGCTGTTAAAAAAGGAACAAAACTTGCCGTAGCTGGGCGCGGATATATGAAGGACGTGCTTTATTCATTTCATGCAACCAGTGAAAATAACTCAAAAGAAGTTGCTAAGTCCGATATGGATGAAATTAGAAAGATTGCAATTGAAGCGGGCGGCAAGGAAATTGAAAATAGTATTCCCACACTTATAAATGCCAATCCATTTTTACCTCTTAATAATATGGTTGGTCCGGATGGCGAAAGATGGGCGCCCGTTCATGGGTTATCCCCTCATTCGCGTGTTGTTAAATTGCATGATGCCATTAGGGATTTATTTGCAGAAAATATAGAAAAAATCGAAGAATATAAAGTTGGTGTTGGTTATATGTATGTCACGGTAGGAGCAAGCGCCTCACTGATTGAGCCTGTATTTTTCTGGCACGACGCCTTGAAAGAATTGCACAAAGATACGGTTGAGAAGAAACATTTAAATTCCTTAAAAGGGTTTGATGAAAACCTAGAGATACGAGATTTCGTAACTGGATTAAGGAAAAAGTTGATTTTGCTATTTAAGGAGCATGCAGTGGTTCATTTGCAAATAGGTAAGTCTTATCAATATAGCGAAGGAATTGAAGAAAATAGTTTGAACCTTGTCAAAGCGATTAAACAATACACAGATCCTGATAACCTTATTAATCCAGGTTCACTTGGATTATAAAAAATTGACTTATTTAGCATTGATCAAGATCGAATATCCTTATTATTCATATTATTTTCATCTCTAAATATATACAAATAATTTAGCAAAGAAATACTAGAACCTTTTTATTTCAATGACTTTAAGGCTAAAAATATAGTTTTCAAAATAAATATGATCTTAAATAAGACCAATTTAGTATAAAATTAAAATTAAGATGATGTAATGTGCAAATTCCTTCCTATATATTAAGTATTTTTAAGCTTGCTAACGAGCAGAATTAATCGCTAGAGGGGAAGCTTAAGTTGGCGCCTGACATAATGCTGGTTGGCCAACGTGACGTTACGGTTTTAATCTTAGTCCAGAAACGGACCCCTTCTGGCCCATACATGTGATGATCGCCAAATATTGAGCGTTTCCAGCCACCAAAACTATGAAAGGCAAGGGGCACGGGTAACGGAACATTAACACCGACCATTCCCACTTTGATCTTGCGTGTAAAATTCCGGGCAATATCGCCTTCTCTTGTGAAAATGCATGTACCGTTACCATATTCATGATCTTGCACGAGTTTCACGGCGTCTCCATAGCTGTTCACGCGCACAACTACTAAAACTGGACCAAAGATTTCTTCTTTATAAACCGACATGTCTTTTGTAACATTATCAAGAATTGTCGGGCCACAGAAATATCCATCTTCTTTTCCATCAGGGCCTTCAAAAGTACGTCCATCTAATACGACTTTTGCACCGTCTTTTTCACCTTCTGAAATTAAACCTTTAACACGCGCGCAATGTTCTTTCGTGATTAGTGGTCCCATTTCATTGCCTGCTGACATGCCGCACCCAACTTTGATGTTTTCTGCTTGATCTTTAATTTTTGTGATCATTTCATCAGCGACGTTATCGCCAACCGCAACGGCAACCGATAATGCCATGCAACGTTCGCCTGCGGAACCAAAAGCGGCCCCGATCATTGCATCAACCGCTTGATCAATATCAGCATCAGGCATAATAATCGCATGATTTTTTGCACCGCCAAGTGCTTGAACGCGTTTGTTATTGGCTGTTCCTGTGTGGTAAATATATTCGGCGACCGGAGTTGAACCTACAAAACTTACAGCTTCAATGCCATTATGTTTTAGAATATGGTCAACCGCCACTTTATCGCCGTGCACCACATTAAAAACGCCATCGGGAAGTCCTGCTTCAGAAAATAGACGTGCCATAACATTTGCACATGATGGATCACGTTCTGATGGTTTCAAAATAAACGTATTCCCACAGGCAATCGCCAGCGGAATGGTCCAAAGCGGTACCATCGCAGGGAAATTAAAAGGGGTGATCGAGCAAACAACACCGAGTGCTTGGCGCGTATTATAAACATCAATACCGCTGCCCACTTGCTCGGAAAATTCACCTTTTAACATTTCAGGAATGCCGCAAGCATTTTCAACGATTTCAAAACCACGGGTTAATTCACCCATGGCGTCGTCCCAAACTTTGCCGTGTTCTTTTACGATATGCTCGCATAATTCATCACGATTTTGTTCTAAAAGTTCGCGGAATTTAAACATGATTGAGACACGTTTCATTAATCCGGTATCTGACCAGCTTTCGAAGGCTTTCGCAGCTGTTTCAACGGCTGTATCGACATCGTCGGTACTTGCAAGCCCGACCTCACCTTGAACCTGACCAGTTGACGGGTCATAAATGGGAGCTGATCGGCCACCTGTTGCGGCGACATTTTTGCCGCCAATATAATGATCTATTTTATACATTTTTTTCTCTTTACGTTTTTCTTTATGATGCTTGTTATTGAATGTCGTTCGCTGTTTTTTTAAGGATATCAAATATGGGTTCTAATTCTTGTTTGCTACTGGTCAATATCGGTGCAATGGCGATTGTATCGCCGTTCGTGCGGATATTGATACCATGTTCATAGGCTTTCAGGAAGAAATCATGTGAACGGGCACCAATCACACCGTCACGCTGTTCAATAGTAAGGCCGCCGGCAAGACCAAAGTTTCTGATATCCGTAATGAATGGCTCACCTTTTAAACTATGCATCCCATCTTCGAAAAATTTGATATTGTTTCTTACTCGTTCATAAATACCTTCTTCTTTATAGATGCATTGAGCGGCGATCGCTGCGGCGACGGCGAGGGGGTGTGCAGAATAAGTATAGCCGTGGAAAAATTCGATACCCGCTTTAGTACCATCAAGAAAAGTATCATATATTTTCTTAGAAGCAATAACACCCCCCATAGGTACGGCAGCGTTATTGATAGCTTTTGCCATTGTGCAAATATCTGGTGTTACACCAAAATATGTTGCGGCATTTGCCTCTCCTAGACGGCCAAAAGCAGTAATGACTTCGTCAAAAATTAATAAAATGCCGTGCTTCTCTGTAATTTCACGTAGTTTCTTTAAATATCCTTTAGGTGGAACAAACATTCCGGCTGAACCGATCATCGGTTCAACAATTACGGCAGCGATTGTTGACGCATCGTGTAGCGTAATAAGTTGCTCTAATTCTTTAAGATATTTCATAGGGTCTGTATCTGGCTCGCCGCGGGTAAAGGCGTCTTCAGCGGCGTCGTATGGAAATGGTAAATGATCCACGCCTGTTAAAAGGCCGCCAAAAAACTTTCTGTTATTGACCATGCCGCCAACAGATATGCCGCCAAACCCAACACCATGATAACCATTTACGCGACCAATTAGGCGTGTTCTCGTGCCTTCGCCGTTTATACGGTGATACGCAAGCGCCATCTTTAAGGCCGTATCAACGGCTTCCGATCCTGAATTGGTAAAAAACACATGATCGAGTGTTTCTGGGAATTGTTCAGCAATGATGTTTGCAAGGTCGAAAGCTTTTTCATGACTGAAATTGAACGCAGTGGCGTAATCAAGTTCTGCAGCCTGATCTTGAATAGCCTCAGTGATTTTTGGGTGACAATGACCAAGATTAGAACACCAAAGGCCGGAAAAGGCGTCAAGAACTTGACGCCCATCGCTGGTTTCGTAATAAAGGCCTTTAGCCCGATTATAAAGTCGCGGGGATTCTTTAAAAGTACGGTTTGGTGTAAAAGGCATCCAATAGGCTGCCATATGATCATTTTTGTTATCTTTTTGATTCATAGCACATTATTCGCTTTATTATATTTTGATAGTATAGATAATATTCTGATCTATGTAATTTATTCAACTATTATATATTGTATAATAGCTCTTGGAATACTTTTATATCTATCCTATGGAAATTTAAATGAGAGAACTTCATGAAACTGGTTTATGGCCCCCATCCTATTTTTAAAGAAAAATCGCAAAATGTCTCAAAAATCACAACCGAAATTATAGATCTATCAAAATGCCTTGAAGCGTTATTATATAGTGAAGGCGCAGTGGGTGTTGCAGCGCCTATGGTAGGTGTTTTAAATCGTGTTATTTCTTATGATTTACAAGAAAATGATAATAAAAACCCTGTTAAAATGATTAATCCTGAAATTATATGGACCAACGATGAAAAACAGACGTTTGAAGAAGGCTCAATCTGTTTTCCCGGTGTCACTTTAAAGATTGAAAGGCCCAAACAAATTAAAGTTAAATACTTGGATATTGAAAGTAATGAGAGGGAATTAGAAGCAGAAGGATGGCTTTCAACAGTTATTCAACATGAAATTGATTATCTAGATGGTAAAACGATTTTTGATCACTTATCGCCTATGAAGCAAAAAATGGCTTATAAAAAAACTAGAAAATTTCAAAAAGAAATGAATTTTTAATAAATGCGCCTATGATGTTAATTCTGCCACATTTGAATGCGAAATATTTGATTAAAAGTTGTAGAATGCTAAAATAAGATATTAAAACAAAGGAAAACCCATGTTTAAACAGTTTATAGCAATACTCATTTTAATCTCTTTACCTTTTACCGCGCACGCGAAATTATCTGATAAAAATGTAAGAGAAACTCAAGAAATGCGACAAGAAGTCTTGGCGCAACTTTATGAAAATAACCCAGAAGCACGCGAATTGATCGCCAATGCAGAAGGATATGCTGTATTTAATAACGGTGGTGTTAATTTAATTTTTCTTTCTGCAGGAAGTGGTAAAGGTGTTGCTCATGATAACAGATCCGGCCAAGATACTTACATGCGCATGGCTACTGGCGGTGTTGGTATCGGGCTTGGCATTAAAGATTATCGCACGGTAATGGTGTTTCATAAACGCGCTATGTTCGATCAATTTGTTGATAAAGGCTGGGATCTTTCCGGTCAGGCAGATGCAGCAGCGAAAATTGACGATAATGGCGGTGAGGCTAACGCAACAGGCTCAGTTGTGAGCGGTATAACAGTTTATAATATGACCGAGAAGGGGCTTGTATTACAAGCTACCATTCAGGGTACAAAATATTGGAAATGGGATTAAACATTTTATTCAAATTAAATTTATGAGCTCGCCTTTTGAAAATAGGCGTGCTCATTTTTTTTAGATTTAAGTCCAAAAAATATCCTAAGAATGTTTGATTGTTTAATTATACCTTCGATCAATATTAATGATATGGCAAATGTGCCTAAAGCGATCATAATATATTCAATTAAGGCGCTAAACCCCCAATCAATAATATAATATCCTATCACTATCATTACGGTTTGATGAAGAATATATAGAGGGTAAACGATAGAGCCAAAATACCGGAGTGTATTATTCGTGAAATTTAGATATCGTTTTGCAAAACCAATTATAGCCGCAATCCATGACCATTTTAATAAAACTTCTAGCAAATCCCAATTGATAAAATCTAGCGGGGTTTCCAAATTATATTTTATCAAGGCAATGGCATATAAAATTAATGCTAATGATAATGACCAAAAACGAATATTTTCAAATCTAACCCAAACTTTTGGCATTCTTACAAATAAGACGCCAATTATTAGGATATATGCAAAAATGAATAAGGCGTGCCAATCATCAAATATATTATGTGAAACCTCATTATGACCTAAATAAAAATACTCACTTAAATAAATAATATACGGTGCCCATAGTAATCTTAACCCCTTAGTCAACCAGTCTTCTAACTCATGCAAAATTCTTATTCCTGATTCACTATTAATGAAATAGAACAATGGTATGAGGATTAACGTGAAACAAAATAGATAGAGAACATACCACATATGCGTATAAGTCGGCCAAGGGGTGATCATACCTTCTAACCATGTAAAGTGGAAATATTGTTCGGTCCAGAATTGCCAATATCCAGGTTCAATTAAACCTTTCTGTAATGCTTCAAAATAAGGTTGAGGTGCAACGACTACAATTATAGCGAACAGAGGAGGAATGAATAATTTCACAACGCGCTGCCAACAAAATTTTCCAAGTGACATATTGGTCATCATGACACTAACCGCTACACCCGATACTAAAAATAAAAGATCTAACCGCCAGGTTGCTGTCAAAAGCATGATCGACTTTAAGAATTGACTGTCGTGACCGCTTTCAATGTGAAAGGGCCATTCTACAAACATCATTCCTGTATGATAAAAAATGAGATATGCGAAGGCGAGTACTCTCAACCAATCTAAAAAATATTGTCTTTTATTATATTTTTCCAAATTCATAATAATTCCTTTGTCACTAATTAATTTATTGAAAATATGGTGCAATTATAAAACACTATGTGCCATCAGACTGGTGTGAATGGCCTTTATTTGTGATATGTGGCATCATGTATGGGATAAGTGGGGTAGTTATAGGGATAAACGGAGATAATTCATTTGATCCAAACATTCAAAAGACATTGGCAATTATTTTTATTTACATTTTTATATGTATCTATTGATGCGATTGTTAGAGCGACATCTCAAATTATGGAATATGCCGAACGTGGAACGCCCTTGCCAGTTTGGCAACCCTTTGTGTGGGAATTTTCTAGTACTTTTATCGTGTTAATAATTGTTCCCTTAATACTGATGTTTGATGAACGCTATCCAATTTCAAGTAAAAGTTGGCCCAAAAGAATAGCCATACACATTCCACTAAGTTTTCTTTTCTCAGCTGTACATATTTCTGCAATGATTGCCTTACGAAAGTTAATATACTTTTTAGCAGGTGAATATTATGACTACGGAGAGATTAACTACGCTATTCTCTATGAATATCGAAAAGATATCATGACTTACTGTAGTATTTTATTGGTGATTTATGCATATCGCGAAATCTTACGCTTAAGAAACGGTGAAGCTCAAATCGAAGAAAACGATGAAGAGCGAATTATGGTGAGTAAGGCGGGTCAGTTTAAATTTGTAGAACCTTCTTCTGTTGACTGGGTGGAAGCAGCAGGAAATTACGTTGAACTGCATGTTGGTAAAGAAACATACATGCTTAGAGCGACCATGAAAGATATTGAAAGTAGACTAGGAAATAAAGACTTTGCCCGTGTTCATCGGTCAACTATTGTGAAGCGTGCGTTAATTGAGAGTATCAAACCACTCTCTATCGGGGATAAAAAAATACACCTTCAGGGTGGAGTAGACGTAAGAGTGTCGCGTCGATTTCACGAAAACTTAAAGCTCGTGGGTTGATCTTTAAGGGCTTGCCGCCTATCCTAGCTACATCAAAATAATTTGGGAGATACAAAAATGATAAATGTTTTTAAAACAGTTTTATTCGCTGGGGTCGCGTCAATAACGATGACTGAACTGGCCAGTGCACAAGCTAATCCATATGAAATGGTGCCTGGTACTTGGGCGGAATTACCAAATGGACGCAATTGGGGTTCAACGAGTACCGTATATTACGGCGGCGATGGTACGATTTGGGCTGCGGAGCGTTGCGGTGCTAATGGGAATTGTATGGATACACCAGATATTGATCCTGTCATGCAAATTGCTAAAGACGGAACAATTTTAAAAACCTTTGGTAAAGGAATGATGGTTTGGCCACATGGGATCCACGTTGACTATGAAGGAAACGTTTGGATCGCGGACGGCAGAGGCGATGAGGAGCGTGGGGTAGGGCACCAAGTGCATAAATTTAGTCCGGACGGTGAATTACTGATGTCTTTGGGTCAAGCCGGAAAAGCTGGCTCAGGAAAATATGAATTTGATCAACCGTGCGATGTTCTTGTTGCGCCGAATGGTGATATTTTTGTCGCGGATGGTCATCATAGAAGAGGCCAAGAAGGACCCAATAACCGCGTTGTGAAATATAATAGTAAAGGCGAATACATTATGGAATTCGGTGGTTTGGGCGCTGAATTTGGTGAAATGAATGAACCGCACGGCTTAGCGATGGATAGCCAAGGAAGATTGTTTGTTGCTGATCGTTATAATGACCGTGTACAAATTTTTACCCAAGATGGGGAATTCATTAATTCATGGCGCCAGTTTGGACGACCTAGCGGTGTTTATATCGATAATAATGATATTCTTTACGTGGGTGATAGTGAAAGTAATTCAGGCGGCACTCGTAATCCTGGTTGGGATCGTGGCATCCGCATTGGGAGCGCAAAAACAGGATGGGTCACAGCCTTTATTCCTGACCCAGATAAAACAACACGCTTTAATGTCGCAGAAGGAGTAACAGCGGATGATGAAGGTAATGTCTATGGTGCTGAGGTAGAAGTTGGAGGTCTTAAGAAATATATTCCAAGAGGGACCGCGCCACGCAGAAGATAATTTAAACTTTTTATTATGATTAAAGAGCATATCTAATTTGTTTTGGATATGTTCTTTTTTTTATGGAATTAAAAAAACTTATGCTTTTAAAAATAAAAAGATAGATAAAATATTTTATAAAATGCGGTTTATCATAGTAGGCGTAAGCAGAAAATGGCATTTACTTAATGTGTCTAAATTTTAAAAATGGATTGATTAAATGAAAGATGTATTAGGCTATAGAGCAAAATTTGGTGTTTTAGGACCCGCAACCAATACTATCGTGCAACCAGATTTTGATGATTTGAGGCCCGAAGGTGTTACTAATCATTACAGTCGTATTTATGTTGAAAATGCCAGTGCGATTTCTGATGAAACATTTATGGCAGGTACCATGATCATCTCAGAAAATACCATAGATGCTGTTAGAGGGGTGCTTCCATGTGCACCTGATTACTTGGTAATGGGAATGTCTGCCGTCACTTTCTATGGTGGCGCTGAAGGCGCAAAAAACTGGAAAAAGCAAATTGAAGATTTCGCCGAATTAAAAATATCAATTGGATCAGAATCACTTATTGCTGCCCTTAATGCTTACGGTGGGATCAAAAAAATTGCTTTTATGTCCCCATATTATCCCATTGCTAATAAAGAAGTTGAAAACTTTTTTAGTGACTATGGTTTTGAAACAGTGAGGGATCAATGTTTGAAATGTCCAAGTTGGACATCAATTGCTGAAGTCACAACTGAAACAACGCAAAATGTTTTTAATGAATTGAACTGTCCTGAAGTTGACGCGATTATTCAGGTGGGAACAAATCTTTCAGCGGTTAACTTAGCTGCGGAAATAGAAAAAACCTTAAATAAACCTGTTATTGCGATTAATACGGCAACTTACTGGCATGCCCTAAGAACATATGGAATAGAAGACAAAATTTCAGGCTTTGGTCGATTGTTAGAGGAATTTTAAGAGGGCCTTAGATTGGTTAAAAGCCTAGATATCAAATTACTCGCAAGACTGGGAACCTTAGGGCAATTGGAAATTTTCCTTCAAGTTGCAAAAGAAGGAAGTATAGCACGAGCCGCCGAAGTTTTGAACCTGACGCAACCTAGTGTTTCTATTCAAGTTAAAAAATTATCTGAAGTTTTTGGTCTTCCTCTTTATGAAGTTGTTGGCAAAAAATTAAAACTTACAGAAGCTGGTAGGAAAGTTGAAGAAGCAGGTAAAGAAATTTTTGAAGTTGTAGGACGGCTTGATGATGAATTAAATGATCTAAAGGGGCTTCGTTCCGGTACGCTTAGTATATCCGTTGTGACAACATCAAAATACTTTTTACCTCATATAATGGCGCCCTTTTGTGAACTTTATCCGGGTGTTGAAGTCGAATTAAATATCGGTAATCGCAGCACAATCATTGACCGCTTGAACAAGAACTTAGATGACCTTTATATTTTTAGTGAATTACCAGATAGTCTAGATATCGTTGCTTATCCTTTTCTTCCTAACCCTATTGCAGTTATCGCATCGAAAAATCATGTTCTCGCGGATAAAAAGAAATTAAAATGGAAAGATATTGAGCATGCGCGGTTCATCATGCGTGAGACAGGTTCTGGTTCTCTATTTGGTGTACAAAACTTTCTAAAAGAAAATAATTATAAAATGAACGATGTTATAACAATTCAAAGCAATGAGGCGATTAAACATGCAGTGATGGCTAATATGGGAATTTCTATTATTTCGGCATATACCCTCAGTAATGCTGGTTCGGATGGTATTGTTCAACTGAATGTGGAAGGATTTCCTCTTCTATCACAATGGGAAATGGTTCATTTAAAAAATAAAAAACTTTCGACAGTAGCGCAGATGTTTCTTGATTTTATGCTAAACAATGGTCGTGATTTGCTTCCAATGAAAAAAATCGAACGTAATGTGCAATCTGCAATTGACGGGCATTGGGGTGTTTAATGCATTTTAAAAACATAGATAAATATCTATGATAATAATAAAAAATTATTAATTATTATCTATATTGACTAAATGGTAGATTACAACATGAAATAATAAGGAGATTAGGTATGAGACCTCATGTAGAATTTGTACACGAAGATGATTTAATTTGGCATCCTGCTGAATTACCACACGCTCAGGGTGAAGCAGTTCAAAAGAACCTTTGCTATGATGAAGAAGATGGTTCTGCGTCTTTAAGAGTAGACTTTAGAACTGTATGGACGAGACCATCTGGTCTTCATACTGCACTTACAGAATGGTATATCCTTAAAGGAGAGGTTCGTATCGGCGATACGACATTAAGTGATGGTGATTATTGGTGTGCCCCTAAGGGAGTTTTAACGCCGGAACTTGAAGTTCAACCGGGTACAGAAATTCTTCTTTTTAGAGAATATGGTGACTGGCAATTTACACCAGGAGATAAAGACGGTGATAATAAGGCCAAAGATGCTGAGCTCGTGATCATGAGCAGCGGCAAAATGAAATGGTATGATGTAGAAGACCCAGTGAACGGAAGCCCGATGGATTTTGAACGTGGTGGCACACCTGTTCCGGGATTACATATTAAATTGCTTTACCGAGATCCTGAAACAGGTTTTTACACGCGATTAATAAGAGCTGAACCGGGTTGGGTAGAACACCCGCTTGCTCATCACCCAGTTTTTGAAGAAGCCTATATGCTTGATGGTGATTTTGAATATAATTTTGGTACGATGAAAGTAGGAAGCTATTTCTTTAGACCTGCGGGTATTCGCCATGGAGATTTCTTTGCGGGGAAAGAAAACGGGTTTGTTTTCATTCTTCGTTGTGATGGTGACCTGGTTGATTGGTATACTGAAAATGCCAGAGTTGAAATGCAAGGTGATCCTGTAAACTGGGGTGAGGGTTATCCGAGAAGTGAGCCTCCAGTTTTGATACAACCTACTCGTTCTAAATCTGCTGGTAAATGGAAAGACCCTAATTACCAATAATATTATTATGTATTTTTAAAACAAAAAGCCCGATGAATTATCATCGGGCTTTTTGTGTTGAATGGCGCGCTTGGGAAGATTCGAACTCCCGACCCCTTGATTCGTAGTCAAAGTGTTTTGTGTTATTATGTAGCTCCCTGAAATGGATTGAATGAGATAATCTCTATTAAACAATTGAAAATGAATGTATATATGATTACATTGTCTTTCAAGAGTATTCACGTAATTTCAACTATTATGGTACCCATGGAGGTACCCAGGGATAAATATGATATTCACAGATGCAAAAATTAGATCTCTAGAATTAAAGAAAAATAGGTATGAAGTCTGGGAAGATGGTCGTAGTGGATTTGGTATGAGGGTTTCCCCCGTGGGGACCAAATCATGGCTTTATATGTTTTGGTTTGAAGGTGAAAAGTTTCGGATGACTTTAGGAAGATATCCAAAGATGACCCTCTCAAAAGCTCATATAGCTTATGAAAAAGCGAAAGAGGTCAAAGAGAGTGGAATAAATCCTTCAAAGTTACAAAGATCAAAAAATAAAGAGGAGCGAGATGCTGCAACAATTCAGTCTATTTGCGACGATTATCTTAGTACAGTAGATGGTGTTCGTAAAACTGCTCCTGAAATGCGTCGTGTAATTAATAAAGAAATATTGCCCATTTGGAGAAAAAGAAAAGTAAAATCGATCTCCAAAGCAGATATAACTTCGTTACTAAATGGTATAAAAAACAGAGGGGCACCGATCCAGGCAAATCGTGTTCAAGCATTACTTCATAGGATGTTTAATTGGGCTATCAGCGAAGGACATATAGAATATAATCCTTGTTCGGGCATAGAAAAACGCGGTGTTGAAGTTCAAAGGGATAGAGTTTTATCCGATGATGAAATTAAAAAGTTTTGGCACAACATTGATAAATGTTCCATGGCAGAAGAGATAAAACTTGCTTTAAAGTTTCAACTCATCACTGTTCAACGGAAAGGTGAAATTGTGTTAGCTAAGAAAGAGGAAATTGATCTTGAAAATAAAGTTTGGACTATACCAGCCTCAAATTCAAAAAACGGGTTGGCTCATAGGGTACCATTATCAAATTTAGCAATGGATATAATTGAGGGTGCTATTACATTGCATCCGAACTCTATATGGCTACTTGCTTCACCAGCTTTTGTAATGAAAGATGAACCAATTAGAGCGCGTTCTATTGATCATGCAATAAGAAAAAATTTGAATGTTTTGGAGTTAATAAATGTGAAGCCTCATGATCTAAGAAGGACCGGCGCATCCAACATCGCTTCCCTCGGAATACCCCGTTTTACATTATCTCGAGTTCTGAACCATAAAGACAGTGGTCCGACCGCAGTTTATGACCGTCATAGTTACGATACTGAAAAGAAGGTTGCATTAGATACCTGGGCGGAGAAGTTAAATAGTATAGTAAATAGTGATGTGTAAAGGAATAAGGTGGTTTCTTAAATAGGTGACTTTTAAAGAAAATTAACAATCCAAAACATACATAGAATTGAACATTAATCAGGTTTTTTGCGTGCTGAAGTGCGCAGAAAGATTAGCATTCAGCATTTTTTGGAAATTTTTAGTATGCAATTCCTTGTCAAGTTTTGGTTCTTATGAGACACTTCAATGGTTAGCAACAAACACTAATGTGTTTCAACGCTAATGAGCTACTTAATTTGAGTAATAAAAAACCCCGGTGCTGCTCGAACAGCTACCGAGGTTAAATTAAGTAACATACATCGCAGCATGTTGAATAAGTTTATATCCTAGCCTTGTTCAATTTGCAATTAATATCAATATTTTCTGAAAAGAAAATTAATTATTAAGGATTAAATATGAACGAGACAGTAAAGACAAAAATTGCAAACAGTTTTTTATCTCTATCAGATGTAATGGAAATCACAAGCCTCTCGGCCACTACAATCTGGCGTGAAGAGAATGCAGGGCGTTTTCCCAAACGCCGTAAACTTTCATCAAATCGTGTTGGGTTTATTCAAAGCGAGATTGATGACTGGTGTTATTCTAAAACACTATCAAGTTAAATTTTAATAACGTTTAGACTTATCTATTTATCACGAAAATGGACGGTCTTTGATAATTTGCGCCTGATAGGAAAATTCTATGCAATTTTTAGAAAAAAAATCTCTAGAGAAAATACTGGATACTACCACTACCACAACCGCAACCGAGGTGTCTTGTAAGAAAATACAAAGCAATCTTGTTAAAAACCATAATCTCTCAACTGACCAAGTTAAAAAAGTTGATTTGATAATCAATACCAAACGCTGCAAGGGTTGTTTGACCATCAAATCCGTCTCAGAATTCGCGAAGAATACAAAAACGGACGATGGATACCTAAAAACCTGTTTCGCGTGTTCTAGGCCGAGAAATACGGTCAAACGATCACTAAGATCAGCAATAAATGCCAAGTGTAAGGAATGTATTTACGATCCCATCGCCGGGGTAGGTGCATGGCGGCGGCAGGTAACAGAATGTTCGAGTGCGACATGTCCGTTATTTGAGGTTCGACCTACCTCCAGTGGGGGAGGATGATGATGTCAACAAATAAGGATAATTGTCAGCTTAAAGAACTAGACAAACTTACAATTAGCGAAAATAATTCGATTGGCATGGTATTTGGTAGTATGCAAGCCACTAAAAGCCAGACATCCTATACATTTAAGCAATTGGTTAATGAAGCAAATAAACCAGTCTCCATAGAAAAAGATAAATGTAGATGTTTGGCGGTTCATAGTGCCGGTGTTAAAACACAAGATGCCATTATCAAACATAATGAGATGCAGACGCTTTGGGCTGATCTGGATAGTAAAGACCTAAGTTTAGAGGAAATAAAACAG